>OBOI01000022.1_pt1 | contig 86684 bp, 58 predicted proteins | sample 1670151 | NCBI WGS metagenome assembly OBOI01 (sample SAMEA104232303, study PRJEB22302) | sediment metagenome | biome: forest; feature: aquifer; material: sediment | place: USA | collected 2011-08-07 | depth 0.01 m | reverse complement strand
AACAGGCAAAGTGAGTCGCACCTTATGAAAACAGTCGTCTGCGTAACATCACTTAATAAGGTTAACCTTCTTACTGTTGTGATACTTCTTGTTCTCCTACAAATTCTACAATATCTTCTCCGCCATCTACACCAATAGTGTTTCCGGAAATAAAAAACGCATCATCGTGGGAAAGCAATGAAATTGCTTTCGCCACTGCTTCCGGGGTCGTCATCTTGAGCGAAGGATTTTTTGATTTCGCCAATGCTATCATTTTTTGAGAGCCGGGAATTTTTCGAAGAGCCGCTGTTTCGGTGACTCCCGCCATGATGGCATTGCACGTAATTCCATAAGGACCAAGTTCGAGTGCGAGTTGCCGTATATATGATTCTGAAGCTGCTTTTGCCGCGGATATTGCACCATAATCAGGGAATTGTGAATGTCCGCCTGAGCTTGTCATTGTATATATTCTACTGCCATTATTCAAAAATCCTTTGTTAAATACAGCTTGTGTCCAATATACAAGAGCATTCGCCATAACATCCAACGTCATTTCGATTTGTGGCTGCGTTAATTGATTTTTTGGATCTTTTGAAATAAAGGGTTTCAAAGATCCAAATGCTAATGAATGCATCAGTACTTTCACTCGAGATTCCGGTAATGTGATTTCTTTTTCAAGCGTATCGACAACTTCTTTCCGTTTTTCCGGATCGGATGCATTGACGTTGAAAAAAAGTGCATTTACTCCTTGTGCTTCACATTCTGCTTTTATTTTTTCGGCGTTCGGTATCGTCGCGGCACGGTCGAAATGAACACCGCAGATGTTCATTCCATGACGAGCGAGTTCAATTGCTGTTGCGCCTCCAAACCCACTGGAGGCGCCGAGAATCAATGCCCAATCTGTACTTTTGAAACGATAATCTATTGACACGTTGATTTTCCCTTTTGGTTATTGAAGATTGCGGAGTAAAATACAAAGTTTTGTCCGAAAATCAAATCACTCCACGGTGACACTTTTTGCCAGATTTCTGGGCTGATCGACGTTGCATCCCCGTTTGACGGCTATAAAATAGGATAATAATTGCAACGGAATAACATTAACGATCGGCGACAATAAATCGACAGTCTGAGGTACCTTAATAACGTGATCGGAAAGTGAATGAATTTGATCATCGTCTTCATTGGCAATCGCAATAATTCTTCCTTTGCGCGCTTTGACCTCCTGGATGTTCGAAATCACTTTGTCGTATGTGTTGTCTTTTGTTGCGATCACCACCACCGGCATGTTTTCATCGATCAGCGCGATGGGTCCGTGCTTCATTTCTGCGGCAGGATACCCTTCCGCGTGGATGTAGGAGATCTCTTTGAGTTTCAGCGCACCTTCAAGTGCAACCGGGAAATTATACCCGCGTCCAAGATACAGGAAGTTCGAGGTATGTGAAAATTCTTCCGCGATCTGTTCGATCTCGGAAGTGTCGTTGAGTATCGACTGAACCTTTTCCGGCAAGCTCAGCAATTCTTTGCAGATGATCTGTCCCTGTTCGACACTCATTGTTCCACGTTGTCGTGCAATATACAGTGTTATGAGTGACAGCACGATCAATTGAGAAGTAAATGCTTTGGTTGACGCAACGCCAATTTCCGGTCCGGCATGAATATACACCCCACCCTGACTTTCACGTGCAATCGTACTTCCGACAACGTTACAAATTCCAAGAACAGAGGCACCTTTCTGCTTCGCTTCTCGCAATGCCGCTAACGTATCTGCCGTCTCTCCGCTTTGACTGATCAGGAAAAGAACGTCATTCGGTTTGATGATCGGATTGCGGTAGCGGAACTCGGATGCATATTCGACTTCGACAGGAACTTTTGCATACTGCTCGAGCATGTACTCGCCGACGAGTCCCGCATGCCACGAAGTTCCGCAGGCAGTAATAATGATGCGCTGGGTGTTTTCAAGAAGAAGCATCACATCCCGAAGTCCGCCTAATTTCGCATTCCCTTCATCGGCAAGAACGCGTCCGCGCATCGAATTCCGGATCGTTTCCGGCTGTTCCATGATTTCTTTGAGCATGAAATGGTCATAGCCGCTCTTCTCGATCTCTTCGATGTCGAAAGTGACTTCGTGAACCTGTTTAATCTTCTCGACATTATCGATGGTCTTCGTTTCAAACTTCTCTTTTGTTAGAACGGCGATCTCTCCATCTTCAAGATAGACGACCTGGCGTGTGTATTGGATGATCGCTGCCGCATCCGACGCGACAAAATGTTCATTATCTCCTACACCGATAATCAACGGGCTCCCTTTTCGTGCCACAATAATTTTGTCCGGTTCTTGTGATGAGACAACTGCAATTCCATACGTTCCATCAACTTGACGAAGCGCAAGACGAACGGCAGTTTCCAGATCGCCGGTGTTTTTTTTCATTTCTGTAATGAGGTGAACAAGTGCTTCTGTATCCGTTGCAGATTTAAAAACATATCCTTGTTTTTCAAGTTTCGTTTTTATCGTATGATAATTTTCGATGATACCATTATGGATCAACGCAATCGATCCATCATTACTCGTATGCGGATGTGCGTTGATGTCGCTTGGTTCACCGTGGGTTGCCCAACGCGTGTGCCCGATACCGATAGTACCGCTGTATTTCGATTCAGGTGCGGCTTTCTCCAATTCAACAACCTTACCGACTTTTTTCTGAACATTGAGTTCGCCATCATGTAAGACGGCAATACCCGCAGAATCATATCCGCGATATTCAAGCCTCTTCAATCCATCGATCAGCATCGGAAGGGCATTTTTTGAACCGATATATCCGACTATTCCACACATATATTTCCTTATTGTTTCAGTCCTATGATCGCATGCATTCTGCCGGAAGCTTTTCCATCTCTGCGATATGAATGATACAGATCGTTACGAATCGTACAATCAGAATGCACTTCAATATGTGATTCCTGCACGCCATTTTCAAGAAGCTGGATCATATTCGCTCTTTTCAGATCAAGCAGATACTTAGCGCCGGATTTTTTTCCACGGCACTCTTCGGAGAACTTCAGAGCAACTTCCTCGCCGACTTCGTAACAGCATTTCCCCGCGGAAGGTCCGATGAATGCAAGAACGTCGGCTGGTGTAACATTGCAATGCTCTCTCATTTTCGCAACAGTGTTCTTAACGATCCCCGCCAATGTTCCGCGCCAACCGGCATGAATTCCTGCGACAGTTTTTGTCACCGGATCATACAACATTACGGGAGTACAATCTGCTGTGCTGATAGAAAGAAAAAGTTGAGATGTATTGGTGACGAGGGCATCGCTCTTGGGAAAAATATCGGCTCTGCTGCATACTGCAACATTGTTCGTATGTTGCTGCTGCGTGTAGGCGATACGATCTTCTGAAATCCCAAGTGCGGAAAAAAAACGGCGGCGGTTCTCTTTCACGTTCTCAGGTTGATCACCGACATTAAAACTCAAATTTAAGTTGAATTTTCCATCACTCGCTCCGCCGCGACCGGTGCTCATGCCGACCACAAGTTCGGGATATTGAGACAATATTTCTGAACGAATAATTTCCATAAAAAAAGAAGTGTGGCGAGTGTTGAAGACTTGCCATATTTGATCCGGGATCAATACATCATCAACTTGCCGTGATTATATATTCCGACCGCTTTCCCTTTTAAGGTTCTGCCGTCGAACGGCGAATTCTTCGACTTCGACTTGAACTTTGCGGTCTCGACCTTCCATTGCAGGTGCGGATCAATGAATGTCAGATTCGCCTGCGCTCCTTCGCTTACTTTGATCTCCCTGCCGACGATCTTTCGGGGATTGGTGGAGAACTTTTCGACAAGCTGCATCATCGTTAAAAACTTCTGATCGACAAGTTCAAGAATCGATAATCCGATCGCCGTTTCCAATCCGACAATACCGAACGGCGCTTGAATATAATCGACCTCCTTCTCGTCGAGGGAATGGGGAGCGTGATCGGTCGCGATGACGTCGATGGTACCATCCTTCAATCCCTCTTTTATTGCCTCGACATCGTTCTTTGTGCGGAGAGGAGGATTCATCTTGGTGTTCGTATCGTACGATCGCACAACGTCGTCCGTCAGCGTAAAGTGATGCGGAGTTACTTCGCTGGTGACTTTGATTCCTTTTTTCTTTCCTTGACGAACAAGTTCAACCGCGCAGGCGGTGCTCATGTGACAGACATGGTAACGAGCGTTCGTATATTCTGCAAGAATAAGATCGCGCGCGATCATGATCTCTTCCGCCACTCCCGGAATTCCCGGCAAGCCGAGTTCAGTCGAAACCCGTCCTTCATTCATCACGCCGCCGTGGGCGAGTTCCGGAATTTCGCAATGCTGCATCAACGGAACGTTATACATTGTCGCATATTCTAAAGCCCGGCGCATGATCTTCGCATCAAACACCGGTGCGCCGTCGTCGCTTAATCCGACCGCTCCGGCTTGAACAAGTTCGGCGATCGGGGCAAGAGATTTCCCTTCCCGCTTCTTGCTCACCGAACCGATAGGATACACATCAACAATTCCGCCGTTCGCTTTGTGCGCCTGAGTCTTTATGAAGGTAACGATCGATTCATCATCGATGGCAGGATTTGTATTCGGCATACAACATACAGCCGTGAATCCGCCATGCGCCGCGGAAAGAGTTCCGGTTTCAATTGTTTCCTTGTGTTCGTATCCCGGTTCACGAAGATGAACATGGATATCAATGAATCCGGGCGCGGCAACTTTATCTTTGAGGTTGATGATCTTGTAATCCGATTGCGGGGAAATAGATTTTTTGATTGACTCAATGGCACCATCAACGATTAAAATATCAACAACTTCATCCCTCTGCGTTTTCGGATCGATCAATCGTCCCTGCTGAAGCAAAATTTTTTCTGTCATAAACTTTTTTCCTTTGGTAGGTCGGCGTTAACGCCGACCTGCCAATCAATTTATTAATGGGCATCTCTAAAAACTGAACGTGATTTTTTTTCATCTGCCTGCCCGCCGTCCCGATTCCATCGGGACTATGGCGGGCGAAATCAGCGGGAAATATTCTCCCGCAGATTACGTCCCGAAGTTTCGGGATTCGCAGAATAGGTTTTTAGCGGTACCACTAATACTTGTCTTCCAAGAAATCAACAATTTAATTTTGTGTTCCAAGAAGGTATAGAATCGCCATTCTCACAGCGACTCCGTTCAGTACCTGTTCTAAAATCAGTGAATGTGGTCCATCCGCAACATCCGCCGAAAGTTCAACATCCCGGTTGATTGGTCCGGGGTGCAATATCGCGATCGGTTTCCCTGCTTTATCTAACCGTTCTTTCGTCACACCAAAAAATCTATGGAACTCTCGCACCGAAGGAAAAAATCCTCCCGCCTCTCGTTCCAGTTGAATACGAAGAACATTCAGTGCATCCACTTTAGGAAGCACATCGTCGATATGATGATACACATCGACGCCGAGTTTTTCGATCTCGCGGGGAATCAATGTTGCGGGACCACAGACCGAAACTTTCGCTCCCATAGTCTGCAATCCAAAAATATTCGAACGCGCCACGCGGCTGTGAAGGATATCGCCGACGATGCAGAGGTGAAGTCCTTCGAGCGTTCCGAATTTTTCCCGCAATGAATACAAGTCAAGCAATCCCTGTGTCGGGTGTTCGTGTTGTCCGTCGCCGGCGTTGATGATATTCGATTTGATCACTTTTGAAAGAAATTCTGCTGATCCTGCGGCATTATGACGGATCACGACCATATCGATCTTCATGGCTTCGATATTCCGCGCGGTATCTTTCAGCGTTTCGCCTTTCGTCACACTCGATGACGAAGCCGCAAAACTGAGCACGTCGGCAGACAGCCGCCGTTCGGCAAGTTCAAACGATGTCCGGGTGCGCGTGGAATTTTCGAAGAAGAGATTGACGATTGTTTTTCCTTGAAGCGTCGGTACTTTCTTGATCGGACGATTGAGTATCTCTTTGAATGACACTGCGGTATCCAGAATGAGTTGAATATCTTCTTTCGGAACGCCTTGAAGTCCGAGAAGATGCCTGCTGGAAAGTCCCATTATTCCTTCCCTCCTTCCTCGGTCAGATACACACCATCTTCACCGTCAACTTCCACCATCATCACTTGCACCTGTTGGGAATGCGATGTCGGAACATTCTTTCCGACAAAATCCGCTTTGATGGGAAGTTCTCGGTGTCCCCTGTCGATAAAGACGGCAAGCTGAATCGATGCGGGTCTGCCGATATCCATCAGCGCATTCAGCGCTGAACGCACAGTGCGCCCGGTAAAGAGCACATCATCGACGAGAACGATATTCTTCCCTTGAATGTCGTAGAGAATATCGGTGGTTTTCAGTTGGGGTTGATTGAGTTTGCCGTGAAGATCGTCACGATAGAGAGTGATATCAAGTGTGCCGATGGGAACGCGGATGTTCTCCATTTCGGAGATCTTTTTCGCGATCCGTCTCGCCAAAAAATTCCCGCGGGTCCGGATGCCGACGATGCCGATGGTTTCCGCCCCTTTATTATGCTCGATGATCTCGTGAGCCAGACGGTTAACGGTGCGCACAAATCCTTTCGCATCGACAAGAGTTTGTTTCGTCACCATACAAAAAAACCTCCGGTTCTCTCTGTACAATTGAGAAGGAGGTTGATTCGGATTCGGATAGAGTGCTTCATTATAAGCTCCTTTCCTACCTCTCGGGATAGAATTAAAGGAAATAGTGGATTAAAACTATACGAAGATATTAAATCTACATCGCCGAAGCAACTGTTAATTTGCCTGGATCTTAATTTGCCTGGATCTGTCTTCGCCAATTTTCGTCGCGAATTTCGTTGCGGTGCGTCGAATGAAGCAAAATATAATCGGAAAAACCTGTCCTGTCGCCGAAAATAAATTGAACGCCGCCTTGAATAGAATTGAAGTACCATATTTCGTACGGCTTCACGTCCGTTTCGTTGGCGTGCCGTTCAATTTCGTCCGGGGGACCGTAAATGATATACACTCTGCCCCGGTCAGATTTCCATCCCTCCCGAAATCCGGTTTTGTACTGATTATTCGCATAGACGACCCGGCGAATGTATTCCTGGCGTTGTTCATTGACCGGTGTGGTTTTATCTTCGTCGCGCGCTTCCCAGAAATCGTAAAGCATACGGCGTTTTGCATCAAGACCTTTTAATTGTTTATATCGATCATTTTCATCTTTGGTGGCAATATACCGCACCTGTTGAAATTCGCGATCGATCTCTTCTTCGGTCATCGTCGCAAAGACGGTCGCATCGACATTCCCCGCCGTCGGGGAGACAAGCGTATCCATCGGTAAATTCGGATTGTAGACAAAGAACCGTTTCGAGGATGAAAATTCCGTTTTATGCGAAGCATCCTTCGGATCGGTGGTATCGTAGATGGTATAGGTGAAAGTGTACGCGCCGGTGCGAAGTGAAACGATCTTCATCATGCCGACTTCAACATTGGAATCATACGTACGCTTTTTTGTTTTTTCGTGATTGATCACCTCTTTGCCGACAGCATTGGTAACAACAGCTTTTGTCAAATAACTGTCCGAAGGATGCTTTGCATCGGAAGATTTTAATTTCAGATTATACGATTCAAGATAATAGAACAGTGCAGGCTGATGAATACCAAAGATCTTGGACGGATAGGGTTTCACTTCAAATGTATTTTTGTAGAACCTGTTGGAAGAATCGCGTTCAATTTGTTGTATGGACATAGACAGTTCAACATCGCTGAGCGCGATATTATCAGCCGGCACCAGCGTAATATCCGCAACGACGGAAATACTGTCCCGAATTCTCGGATCGTTCATATCCACTGCCACGAGATACATCCTGTAGATATCGGGCTTCAACATAAATCCGAAGACATCGATGTACGACCGGGACGATTCGAGCATTGTCGTATCGTTCACGCTGAAAGGAATTCTCCATGCTTGCCGGGCAACCACCGAATCGTCGCTCGAGCGCTTGAAGGTTGCACTCATCATCACTTCACTTTGATAATTCGTTTTGGTGGAGACATATTTCAGCGATGAGACATCGAACGCATAATACACTTCGACGTAGCTATGCCCATCATCACCGCGAAAACGCGCAACATCGTAATTGATTCGTATTGGAGAATTTTGCTGCTGTGCAAAAAGCTCAAATGCAAAAAGTAATACAACAATGATTTTTTTCATTAATAGAGACTCCTGAATAATTCGAAAGATGTCAGACATCTTGCCTATTTAGAATGAAAAAACTTGAAAATTTGGTGAAATTCATTGATAAGATGTCTGACATCTTCTTAAGTAAATTATTTTTCAGAAGTTTTTAACAATTTCTTTCGATACGTGTTGTTCTTCAGAGTGATTATTTAGTTCTTACTGAAAATGTAGGGCGGGACTCCGTCCCGCCTGTTAAATTTGGTCGGATTTAGAAATCCGACCTACAGTAGAACTAATTTTCTCAGCGAGAACTATTTATCTATAAGTCGGATTTAGAAATCCGACCTACAGCAGAACTAATTGTCTCAGCGAGAACTATTTATCTATAAAGTAAGATATTTCGAGTAAAAATACATTCCATTATTTCGATCACAACTTTTTTTGATCAACATCATCAACAAAAAGGACAAGGATGCCGGACAACACCATTGAGAATCCACCAAACAATAAAGCGTTGATCGCTTCATTATTCAACACGGTATTCATTAAATATCCCAGTATTCCGGCGGCAACGATTTGGGGAATAACGATGAAAAAATTAAAAATCCCCATATACACACCGATTTTTCCGGAAGGAAGCGCGCCGGCAAGAATGGCATACGGCATCGAAAGTATGCTTGCCCATGCCAAGCCGATTCCGACCATCGGAACTAACAACATTATCGGATCTTTGATAACGTAAAACGATGCAAGTCCGATGCCGCCAATAACAAGACTGATCATGTGAACCGTTTTACGACTTGTTCTCTTCGCTATTACGGGAAGTAAAAACGCCGCGAGAGCTGCAAATCCATTGTACGCGGAAAATAGTACGCCGACCCAATCTGCGCCTTCGTTATATAATGCCGAGGTCGGATCGCTCGTCCCGTAGATGTGACTTGTAACCGCACCATTGGTATAAATCCACATGGAAAAAAGAGCGAACCAGGAAAAGAATTGAACCACGGCAAGTTGCGTCATGGTCTTTGGCATTTCTTTTAAACTGACAGCAATCTCTCGAACACCGATAAAAAATCCTTTGGTCTCATTTATTTGTCGATTGAATAACTCTATATTTTCCGGCGGATATTCTTTCGTTCTGAAGACTGTCCAACTTACAGCGGTAAAAAATGCGACAGCACCGGCATAGAATGAATAGATCACAGAATCAGGAATTTCTCCCGCGGGCGCCGTATGGCTGACACCGAACCAATTCGAAAAAATGTACGGCAGAGCGGAAGCGATGACAGCGCCAACTCCGATGAAAAAACTTTGAACGGCAAATCCTGTTGTGCGCTGTTCGGATGGTAACAGATCGGCAACTAACGCGCGAAATGGTTCCATGGAAATATTGATCGATGCATCCATTACCCACAGCATCAACGCGGCAATCCACAACACCGGTGAATTAGGCATGATCAACAGCGCCGCTGAGGCAAGAATTGCTCCCGTAAGAAAATATGGACGGCGTCTCCCCAGTCTCCCCCATGTACGATCACTCATATATCCAACAATGGGTTGAACAACCAAGCCGGTCACCGGTGCGGCGATCCACAACACCGGAATGTCGTCGAGCTTTGCGCCAAGTGTTTCGAATATTCGACTGACGTTGGCGTTTTGCAACGCAAAACCAAATTGAATTCCGAGAAAACCGAAACTCATGTTCCATATTTGCCAAAAATTAAGAGGAGGTTTAGTCATAGATAAATATTAATTGTGTGTTGAAATGATTATATGATTGATGCACTATTTTAGTGAATTACTTTGAACATCCGCCAATTCATTGCCGCAATTGCTGCGCTCGCTTTGTGATTCAAAACTGAAATTTTTTCTCCATTCACAATATCAATCAATTCTTGCGTTGAATATGCTTCCGGAAGATGAAACTCAACGTTTTCCTCTTTCTCGCTTTTATTTAACACAATCAGCAGTCGTTCATTCATATCCGAACGGAGATAGGCGTAAACTTTATCATCTGCTCGAAGTGTATAAAAATCTCCATACCGCAATGCCGAATGTTGATTGCGGATCTTAATTATCTTCTGCATTTCTTGCAGCATTTGTTTTTCATAGATAGAAAGCGAGTCGCCAAAACGCATCATTCGGCGATTATCAGGATCATCCGCTCCCGTCATGCCGAATTCGGAGCCATAATATACGACAGGCAATCCGGGAATGGTGAATAGATAGGCATAATATAATTTTGCTTTGTCGTAACTTTTCGGATCATTCACTGCAGGCGGATTGTTCCATGCAAGTTCTCTTGTATCAACACCCTGCATCTTCACATCGCCATCGGCATACGCCATAAACCGCACTTTGTCGTGGCTGTCCATAATATTTCCCATCACATTATTGTAGCCGAACGCTTCAAACGATTTTTTCATGTGAAAATCAATTGACGCAAATGACTCTTCCGGCTCAATGAAAACAGGAATTGCAAAATACGAAAGATTGAAATTGAACTGCGCACTCAACTGCCCGTTGTTCACGTAGGAAGCGACCAAATCATAATCGCCAAATGTTTCGCCGATTTGATAGACTTTTGTCTTCGTCGGAATTTCAATCTCTTGTTTCAATTTTTTCGTCAAGACACGCCAGAATTCGTTCGGAACATGCTTCACCGCATCGTGGCGCAAGCCGTCCGCGCCGGTTTCTTTCAGCCACCAAATGCAGTTATCCGCCATGTACTCAATTGGCTCGCTCGATCTTGTGTAATCGAATGACGGCATATACGGTTCAAACCACGTTGTCAATCGCTGTTCATCCCACAATCGTAAATTTTTTCTGCCATCCGGAAGTTCTAACGTTCCAAACCAATCGGGATGTTCCTTGTATAGAGGGTTATCAATATGCACGTGATGTGCTACGATATCCAAAAGAACCTTTATGTTATGACCGTGAGCTTTCGCAATCAATGCTTTAAGATCATCCATCGTACCGAATTTTTTTTCGACATTTTTTTCACTGATCGGCCAGTAACCATGGTAGCCGCTGTACCAGCGATGCGGCGCAGGATATTCACGAAACGCAATGTTGGGATTATCATATACTGGCGATATCCATAAAATATTGATTCCTAGCGAATCGAAATAACCATCCTCAATTTTGTTGATGATGCCTTGAAAATCTCCACCTTGATAATTTGCCTGCACAAATATGGAATCATGCTTTACCGGTATAGTATTTAATTTATCACCATCGTTGAAACGATCGATCATAATTGAATAAATGACACCATCATCCCACGCTAATTTTTTTGATGACTTTCCCGCTGGATCTGCGTCGTGTAATTGCACTTGCTGTAGATTTGTATTCTTGCCTTTTTGCGACACAAGAACGCGTAGAATCTTTTCTCCTTTAAGTTCTTTTTCGTTAAAACGGATTTCAATGGTATTACGGGAAAGACGGATGTTTGTGTCATTCACTTTTGCATTATTCAAGAGTGCGATGACATCTTTCGTTGATAACGGAGCTGATTGATTTTGGTTTTCATAAATAAAAGTAAAAACTATTTCTTCCTTTGTTTTAACGTGTCCGCCAATATGGAGAAATATTTTTGCACTGTCTGTATCTGCAATCCTTAACACCGAATTGAAATCATCAAAACCGGTGGGAGTTTTTTCCGGATTCGTGGGATCGAGGATCTCTTTACCATCTACAACAAATTTATAAAGGTAACTTCCGGGATCGAGCGGCACATCAAGTTCATAGATGCCATTCCCGTTCACATCCTTCAAATGATCGTTTTCTTTATTCCAATTGTTAAAACTTCCGGTAACTGTAACATTTTTAATTTTTGTTTCTGGTATAAATGTAAATTTATGAACACGTTGGGATGTTATCCTGCTGTTCATAATTATCGGTATATAATTCTTCATCCCTTCCTTGGTAAATTCTATAAGGGTAGCGCCAAAATTATTGTTAATCACTTTGAGTGCTAACAAATTGGTTTTGCTATTATATGAAACCGAGATATCATTATTTTTACTAAACTGTATATTATAATGTTTTGAATAAAAAAGATCGCTCACCAAAATCGTATCATGTCCTAAAGTATTAAGTTTTATTGGTTGAATGATATCAGTGATTTCTTCAGCGTAATTTTTTCCTATTGTGAGACAAGTAAAAAGCAGAATGAGTGAATAATATTTTATATAATACTTCATCGTGTGACTTTGTAATAATGATAGAATACTGTTGACAATAATCGGGGTTATTCCAAAAACTATGCGTATGTATGCTCCGCATAATTTTAGAGGAGATATTTTTAAGTTTTTATCAAGATGTCTGACATCTTATTAATCGAGACAATAAATTTCGGCAATATTTACAGGTTCTATAAGCAAGATGTCTGACATCTCCATACGAAGTATGCTCCGCATAATTTTAGAGGAGATATTTTTAAGTTTTTGGAACAACCCATCATAAACAATGTTTAATGAGCCGAATGAATTCCACCGGTACGTTTATCTGTCTTTAATTTTTCTTCTTTTACAAGAAGCCAAAAAAGAGCCGATAGCGATAAGGTAATACCACTGATAATGAAAATAATATTTTTGTCACTAGCATCTTTGATGTATACACCCAACACTAAGCTCACAAATAATTGCGGTATAACAACTGATAGGTTAAATATTCCCATAAAAAATCCCATTCTGTTTTTATCAACTTTCTCTGTCATGATAGCAAACGGCAAACTGACGATCGACGCCCAGCCAATGCCACAGACCGCCATCAGAACATACAACGCAACGGACGTTGTTCCAAACAACACAATACCAAAATATCCGATTGCCATGATGGCGACCGCCGTCATGTGAACTTTTACGCGTCCGATCTTTTCCGCAATCGGTTCGAGAACAAATGCCGGAAGAATAAATCCGACAGTGTTCAACACGGCAAACGAAATGGCTATAATCTGTCCTGAAAGCGCAGCGCTATCCGCCGACGAAATATCTATCAGTAATTTCTGTTGAATAAAGGCAATGATATAGACAAACATTGTTTGAACGCCAATCCACGAAAACCCGTGAGCAAAATAAATTCTGAAAAGTTGCCCCCATTCTGTTTTGGTTTTGGCGGCATTCACGGATTGTTCAGAAGCGGTCGCTTGCAATTCTCTGCTTTCCGTAACAAAAAAGACCGGCACAACGGAAAAAAGGAACACCATCACCACACCGACATTGATCAACACATAATTCCCAAGGGATGCACCGATCACATACGCCAACACACCGAAAAATCCAGAAATGGTTTGCATCCACGTATATCCCTTCGTACGTGGATTTCCTTCTGGCGTTACATCTGCGATGATTGATCGTGTAGGATTAAAGCTAATGTTGATCGAAAGATCGAGTGTGAGAGCGACAGCAATTGCTACAAACAATAAATTTCCAATTCCCAAAAGATTATCTATTACATCAATATAGGGAAGAATAAATAGCATCAACGATGCAAGCGCACCGCCTATGAGTATGAACGGACGTCTTCGTCCTCCCCAAAACCAGACTTTATCGCTGATCAGACCGATAATCACCTGCCCAAAAATTCCGGCAAGCGGTCCTGCCGCCCACACAATGCCCACTTCATGAATATCAAGATTATATTTTGTCGTAAGCAACCAACTCAATGCAGAAATCTGGATCGAGAGAGCAAATCCCATTGCCGTAGCAGGCAGACTGATGAAAGCATAAAAAGAGTTGGTTAGTTTTTTCTGAATTTCGAGCATAAGGTGCTTTCTGATTATTGTTTTCCAAAAATGTCATTCACGACAATGCGACTTTGTGTTCCATCGATGACAAGTTTACGATTCACTAAAGGAAATTCTTCACCGCCCCACATACCTCGTGGACCGCTATTTGTGTATTTATATTCCAATTCAATACCTGCGGGAAACTGGACAATCAATGTATAGATCGAATCATTGGCAACTTCATCACCTTCGGTTTTGTCATCACACATTCGTATTGTGTTCGGAGTCCACTTACCAAGCAATTCGTGATTGCCAACGATATAAACTCCTTTACGAACATAAATTTTTCGCGCATCGCATTTAAAGATTACCGTGACAGAATCTTTTTTGCTTTGCGCCATCGTTCCGCCGATAATCTTTGTCGTAAGTTGTTCATGCTCGGAAATAATCGGTTGATAATCGCGCTTCGGAAATTTTCCTCCGGCTTTTTCACCGAACATAGATAAATTTCTCAAATGTGTAATGAACGCAATATCAAACGGCTTATCACCCGCCGGCGCATTTTGATCCGTGCCGTACCACCAGAACCAGTCCGACCCTTCGGCGGCATACATTGCCTCCCACGCTTTGTAGGCGTACCATTTTTTTGTATTCGCTTTGGGTTCTGGATCGGCGGCTTTCGGCTGTTTCAATCCCGATCGTTCAAGATCCTGACGCGCCGTCAGCAGATAATTCCATGCACGGTTCTCTTCATCTTCTCCGATCCACGTATCATAATTTGCATTGATCCATGAACCGGGATAGAGCCAATCTAATTTACGCATCGATTCGATCGGATGAGCCGCTACACGGCGGTCCGGATTTCCATGGATATATTCGGACATCGTGACCGTAATAACCTGCTTCGTTTTATGCAGTTTTGAAAGTTTACGGTAGAGTGCATGCAGAAAATTTTTTGCATCGTTATCGCGGCGGTACCATTCCCACGCATTTTCGCCGTCGAGGATCACCGTCAACAATCTGTCCGGTTCTCCTTCTGAAGGAGCATACCGCAAAATACTTTTGATGAAATCATTCGCGGCATCTTCTCCGGTAAAATTTTGATACGTGAACCCAATCTTATCGGAAAGTTCGGTCTCGCGGAAAACAACGGCTACGTCGTGCGTATCAACTTCGTACGGATAATACTTCGGTTGTTTGTTTGGTTTGGAGCGGGCGAGAATTTTCTCATCCGTTGCGATCCATTGAATTCCATTCTTCTTGAAGATCGGAACAACTTCGTGAGCAACGGAGCCTTCACCGGGCCACATGCCGAGCGGAGGCTGGCCGAATGTTTTGGTATAAAAATTCACCGCCATTGCCACCTGGACATCGGCATCCTGCGGATAATTGAATCGATCCGGCATGGCATCGTTCGGTTGGCAGATGCGGGCAAGATCGGAATCGAAGATCAGCGGAAGGATGGGATGAAAGAAGGGAGTTGTGGCAACTTCGATCTGCCCCTGGTGCGATTTGTGATTATACATCAGTTTTTTGTGGATCGGAACAACATTGGCGCAAATTTTATATGTTTCTGCTACAATGCGGTTACAATCGGCTTCGGTAATTTCTTTTGTGAGATGGTACGTTCCATCGGAATGTTTCGTGACAAGGTCGGTCAGATCGATCACCGTACCGTCGGCAAGCCAATTTTTCTTTTCGAGAAAATCAGGATCGAAGTGAGCGAGATAGAACCAGAATTTGATGTCGCGCAACTCCTGTTCGGTGAATTGTTCTTTCTTCTGAGCTATAGACTCATCAGCCTTTGGCTGAGCATTCTTCTCTTTCAGTTTTACGTAGGCAGGAAACCTTGCAATCTGCACTTCGCTGATGCCAAACGCATTCCACGTGTTGTATAATAAAAACTGCAAGTCATCCTTGCTAAAATCTTTCGTCGGCTTCAATGCTAGATCAATCCACGGATCTGTTTTCCCTTTCCACATTGCAAAAAATTTTTTTGCATCAACACGATTCTTTTTTAGATCAACAAACGGCTTCAACCTCTCAACATAATATTTTTGCAATTGGAACAACATCGAAGAGGTCAGGTTCACGTTGTAATGAACGTCGGGATATTGTTCGAGGATCGAAGCCATATCGTAATAATCTTTTGTGGCGTGGGTGCGAACCCACGGACCTTGCAACTGATCTGTTCCGGGATCGAGATACAACGGCTGATGCTGATGCCAGATCAAATTCACATACAACGTTCCGCCGCTCTTTGGATAATTGTCGTTCATAATTCCTTTGGGTGTTGGTTGGTAACCTTGATATGCAATTTCGTAATTTTCCGTGAGAGTAAAAACAGAATTATATCCGCTGCTGTTATAGTTCTCAATTTTTCCGGGATTCAATTCGTCGAGAATCCATTCGCCGTCAACATACAATTTATATTGGTAGATTCCTGGTTTTATCTTCACAACGGCGGAAAATACACCGTTGGAATCTTTTCCCATCGGATTTGCTTCGCGCGTCCAACTGTTAAAATCTCCGCAGACTGAAACAGCCGTTGCAGATTTTTTGTATTCGAACTTCACTCCGCCTTCAACGACTTTGGGCTGCGCAAACAATAGTATTGATAACCACAAAGACAGAAAGACACTAAACCAAAATATTTTGTGACTTTGTGACTTTGTGGTTGAAATAATGTTCATCATCATTTTATTAAACTTCCCGCTTAACAACAGCGGGATTTCTGTTAATAGAATTTTGTTATTTTAACATCAACATTCGTTTCACATCAGTGTAATTTCCTGCGGTGAGTTTATAAAAATACACACCCGAAGAAAGATTTGCTCCGCTAAACTGCATAGAATAATTTCCTGCAGATTGCACATTATTAACAAGCGTTGCTACTTCTCTGCCAAGCATGTCATAGACTTTGAGAGTTACGATTCCATTATTGGGAATTTGATAATTGATTGTTGTGCTTGGATTGAATGGATTGGGATAGTTTTGCGATAATAAATATTTCTCTGGAATTACTGCGCCGGCAATCTGTTCAACAGAAGTTAATTTCGGAACGGAAAGTTTTTTTACAGAATCCGAAACGATAAGAACTGCAGAACCATACGCGGGAAGATTCATTGAAAAGTTTGCCGTTCCGCCGGTGAACGTGATCTGATACGTTGAATCGTTGTACACATCATTCACGTAATATGTTTTCCCATCCTGCGGATTGGTGAAGAGTAAATTCGGCGAGCCGCCGCTGATGGAAAGATTTAAAGTAACGGAGCGCTGATTCCCCTCGATATTCGCCAAAGCAATTGCATTTTCATTCTGGTATTGACGAAGAATTCCATAGACTGCACCGTCAGCCGTTCCGATACGAGAAAAGGATTGTGTGGTAAATGCGGGAAATGTTCCTCGTATCCAAGCAATGCGCTGGTAATGTTTCTGCAAAAATTGTCCTGGAAAATTCCAGTTGATCGTGCTGCGTGCCCGTTTCTCTTTCGAGCCGCTGATGCCGTACCCATACCCGATCTCCTGCCCATTCCAAATCATCGGAAATCCGGGAGCAGAAAAGATCGCTGTTGCGACCGGCTTTGTGCGGTTCAATGTTGTAACGGTATCGTACAAATAATTCAATGAATAAAAATGCGTGATACGATCCTCATCCTGCGATTCCATAAAGCGCATGTAGAGCGAGTTCGGTCCCGGAAAATATCCGCCGTTGTTCAACTCGTTATGCAAATTATCAACCGCGAGCGTACTAAAACCAAAGCTGCGAATTTGATTAAAGTATGATTTAAAATCATACGCCGCATCCACACCACCACGGATCCCTCCTGCTTCATAATCGGCATAGATTTTTTCTGTACCGATTCCGGTTCCGTCATCTTCCGCCAGCAGCAGAATGTCCGGCTTGATGTGTTTCAAGGCTTCCCGTACCGGCATTCCCATAAATTGCTCACCATACCGGCGATTGGGTCCCCAGTAGACATCGAAGCGGTAACCGTCCAGACCGAATTCTTTGATCCAATATTTATAGACAGTAATCATTTCTGTTTGTGCATCAATATCCTTCCAATTGTAATTCAATAATTGATCGCTGAATCCGCTGTAATAATTAAAGCCGTCCGCGTCAAATGATTGTCCCAATCCGTTTGTGTTGTGAGGAATCGTTGTATGTTCATACCACGTCCAGTAGCGCGAATCTTGTTTGAACAAATGTGCATCTTGCGACCATGGATGAAAACGAGACGTATGATTTGGCGTGACATCGAGAATTACTTTTAAACCAAGTGCGTGTGCTTGAGAAATAAAATTTTTGAAATCTTGGTTCGTTCCATATTCGGGCGCAACATTATAAAAATCTATAATGTTGTATCCGGGACCAAAATTCTGATCGATCGGATAGGCATTCTTCATTACCGGCATCATCCAGATCATGTTGAAACCCATATCGCGGACATATTGCAGGCGTTGCGCCGCAGCACTGATCGTTCCCTGCTGTGTGAATGATTTCGGGAACAGGAAATAAACACGTGCCTGTTTCGCCCAGATCGGGTTGCTGGCGTAGGACGGATTCTCGTACATCCCATCTTTTTTTATGATGAAATATGCCCGTGTTGTATCGGCACCGCCATCCGCATCGGAAACAATGAGTGTAAAATAATATTCACCCGGTTGTGTCGGTTTGGTGATTGGAGCAGTTTCTCCTGTTTGCCCATTGAGTCCCAGCGGAACACTCGGATCGTCAACCCATTTGTACGAAAGCTGTTTCCCATCGGGATGTGTGCTCGCTGCCGCGCTCAGTGTCAATTGATTTCCTGCCGCAAACGTCACCGTCGCTTTTGCGTACGGATTGTGATTGACAATATATGTGAATGACACCGGATCAGAGATCACCAATGTCCCACCCGTATCGGCAATTGCTTTGAACGTGTTCACACCTTCCGTCAATGTATCGGTGGTGGAAAATGCGCCGCTCGACACAGAAGTAATTGTTGTATCGAGATTATTTTGTACAATTTTTACTTGAGTCACAATCGTGCTTTGCACAATCCCACGCAAGGTTCTAAATGAATTACGTGTCGCATAACCACCCTGTGTCGTAATGTGAACGAACCCTGCCTGAACGGTGAAATTCACAGAATCTGCATTGGATCCGCCTGCAGAAGATTGAACGGAAAGCGAAATATAATGTTTCCCATTTGTCAAAGGATTCGGAACGGGAAATGAAAGTTGCTTTGATGCGGCATCGTAATATTGTCCAATATGCGAATAGGAAACGCCGTCGATCGTAACGACAATTGACGATGTATCGACTGTTGCGCCAACTTTGGGAAAGATATAGGCGGAAATGATCGGCTGGCTTGTTTTTACGATCGACTGCCGTTGATTCGGCAGAAAATGATAGATCGACGGATCCTTGGTATAGATATATGTGTTGCCATTGTCTTTCGGATTTTCATTATGATTAAGCGGATCATTGGGCCATGAAGTGACACCGGCATAGTAAAATTTATATTGCCACGCTCCCCGCACTCCATTCGACAGCGGATTGGGATTCCCGCCGACCGCAAGCCGCATCGTTTTCGTCCAAAGATTGTTCCCCTGATAGTCCATTAGCGTTGCGGAATTATTCCATCCGTTAAATTCACCGACGAGAAATAGTGCAGGAGACGCAGGTGCGGTATAACGGAAACCAATATCGACATTATCCTGCGCATGCAGAATCAGAAACGAGAATAACAATAAACCTGATAATATTTTCATCCACTACTCCTCTCCAATATGTGCCAATAATATTCTTGCCGTATGCGCAGGAACATTCATGGTGAGTTGTTCAAACTGCGGTTGAAAACGTTCTCCGGTAAATTCATCCGTTAATTCTTTGATCAACGGATGAACAGTGATATCCAGAGGAACAGCCTTCCCCCGTTTGTTGATAATGACATAAGCAAAATGTGTGTTTTGCTGCCGCTCAAATGCAAAGACCTTGCGCGCGTTATCGGCGGCGACCGTCTTAAAATGTCCCCTGCGCAATGCAGGAGATTTTTTTCGTATGAGGATCAACTTTTTATACAACTCGATCAGTTCTTTATCCCATTTTTTTTCATCCCAGATCATCGTTCGCCGGCAGTCGGGATCTTTTCCCCCTTCCATACCGATCTCGTCGCCGTAATAGATCATCGGCGCGCCGACATATGTCATTTGCAGGATCGTAGAAAGTTTCACACGCCAGAATTCTCCCTGGCACAGCGTCATATATCGTTCAGTGTCGTGGCTTCCCAGAAGATTCTGCATGACGAGATTGTGATTGCGGCTGTACGAGTTACGGATCTCTTCGAGGCGTTTGTCGAACTCTGCCGTCGTGATCTTATCATAGGCGTAATAATCCAGACATGCATCGCGGAAACGATAGTTCATCGTTCCGTCAAATTCATCTCCCTGCAGCCACGGACTCGCATCTTCCCACAATTCTCCCACAATGTAACATTTCGGATTTTGCGCTTTGATCTTCCGCCGGAATTCTTTCCAAAATTCATGGGGTATCTCGTTCGGCACGTCGAGTCTCCACCCGTCAACCCTGTCGGTCCAATATTTAATTGTCTCAAAAATATAATCCTTCACTTCGGGATTCTGCACCATCAATTTCGGAAGTGCTGCATGTCCCCACCAACATTCATAATTTGGTTTCGGCTTCATCATCACTGGATATGAATAAACATTGAACCACGATGCGTATTTTGAATCTCTTCCTTTTTCTTTCACATCGGCGAATGCAAAATGAGCCGTACCGACATGATTGAACACGCCGTCGATCACCACGCGGATATCATTGGCTCTGCACAAAAGAATGAAGTAATCGAACAGTTCATTCGTTCCGAATGCCGGGTCGATCTTCGTATAATCTTTTGTGTTGTACTTATGGTTCGATTCCGCTACAAAGAGAGGATTCAGATACAGCGCGGTAACACCAAGCTCTTTTAAATACCTCATTTTATTGATGATACCTTGAATGTCTCCGCCGAAATAATTATTCGGTTTCGGCTCTCCTCCCCAGCGTTCCACATTGGGAGGATCATTTGAAGAATCACCGTTCTCAAAACGTTCGGGGAATATCTGATAAAAGATTGCATCTTTCACCCAATCGGGAACATACGTTACACCTGTTTGCATAAGTCACTTTTCTTTGGAATGGTTAAACAACATAGAAAAGGCAGGGCAATTTCTCACCCTGCCTTTTGGACATCATTATTTCACGACATGAATGTTTGAATTGTTCATTCTCCCATTCACCTTTCGCGAATTACTTCAACAACATCATCTTCTTCACCGACGTGAATGAACCGGCTTCGATTCTGTAAATATAGACACCGCTTGCAAGTCTGCTTGCATTGAATGTCGCGGTATATTTACCCGGAGTCATGGTTTCATTCACAACCGTCGCAACCTCCTGACCGAGCATGTTATAGATCTTCAATGTCACATGGCTTTCGGTCGGAATGCTGTAACGAATCGATGTAGACGGATTGAACGGATTCGGATAGTTTTGATCGAGCGAGAATACTTCCGGAATCACGTTGTCGGTACGTTCAATACCGGTGGGCCGTTTGTTGTTATAATCCCACGCTTTGAAGTATGTAGGATTAATACTTCCAAACTGAGATGCAATTGTTGCTGTTGCACCTGCATCATCAATATTTTCAACATGGTTATTACCAAAACCACCTTTACCACCTTCGTTGTCTCCTGCATATAATCCGAACTTGAAGACTTGACCGATGGTGTTATTGATTGAATCTTTATAGAATTGAACTCGCTTTGTATAGATACGGTCACCGGCAACTGCATCACCGTTTGTTCCATCATCATACATTTTCTTGGCAAGATTAGTACGTAATCCGTTACCCCAATCGCCGCCTGGATTACCCCAACCACCAACTGCAGGACCATTAATCCAAACACCCCACTTATAGACACTATCCTTATCAGACGGAAGAATTGTTCTAAATGCATTTTGGACATCGAACAATGAATCTCCACCTGCTAAGTGATAAAATGCAGGGCGAAGATCGCAAGTGAACGTTACAAGTACGTTCTTGGAGAGTTTCCCTGTATTCTGCCACGTCGGTTGTCTTCTCATTGATGTGATGGATTTTGAAGTATCCAAGACAGTTAAGCTGGCATTCTTTGCTGTTACATCAAATTTACGACGTTCAGCAGCACCTGGATCTGGTCCAGAATAACCGAAATCGTAGAATATTTCTCGAACGTCACCATTGACAAGATAATATTGATACTGGACTTGTTTACCAACTGAAACACCAGGAACAACCAAAGATTTCGTCTCAAAGAAATTTCCTGTCAGACCAACTTTTGAGAGACCCTCTGTAAATACTTGAGCAGCCGTTGATCCATATCCATATTTTACTACAACTGAATCTCCCGGTTTCCATCCTTTTTGAGTGAGAGCTGTTGTCAAATCTGTTCTAAATTTGACGGTAACCGTATCTTGTCCTGGAGGAACGACGTATGGCTGACCACGATACCAAGTCCAATAAAAAGTTGTATCTTTCTTTGGCATTTGGAATTCACCGACATTTCCATCGGGATTGTCGACCATTTGGCTCCAGTCTTCATTATTTGGTGAAGCTATTTTATGAATAACATATTTGAAGCGCATTGTTTTTTCTGAGCTTGCAGAATCCAACAGACTTTTCACCCATTTAATCGCTACAGTATAAAAATTATTTGCACCATATTGTCTGCTTCCAACATTCGCATGATCTGCCATCGGTTTCATTATGATTGTCGTTCCCCATTGCGAAGACGCAAATGAACCACGAACACCGACTTTATGTTTCGCAGGATCAAATAATGTTGATGCTAACGCTCCTTGCATGTTTACTTTCAAGTAAACCCACACGGTATCATCGGTTTGGTTATTATTAAACGGGGCATCATATTGTGCAAAATTTGTTCCGTTAAATCCATTGACATAATCCAAAGGAAGATTCATATCACTCGATCCTACGATCAAGCGTCGATTCCCGTTGCCAAAGGTGATGATGTCGCCTTCCCAGCCTTTGTGTTCATCGGCAGACGGAACGACGGATTTTGCATTGGTAAAGTATTTGTATGCAATGGTATCACCAGTAGCAAAGAGACCTGTATATTTCCAGTAATCATCGCCAGCGTTGGTTAATTTCGCCGGTGAATCCAATCCCCATGTAATTTGTGCCGCGCTGCCGCGGATCTGAACAAAGGAATTTGATTTTAAAGTATCGGGAACACCGGAGGTGTTTGCGTTAAAGGTAACATTAACGGCATTTTTTCCATCGCTCAAAACTACGATCGGTACTCTTCCGTCAACACTACTTGAATAAAATACTTCGTCACCAGCTTTACCGTCAACGTTTGCCATTGCAAGTTCACCAATGCGTGTTGCTGTGCTGACAACACCGCGGTCAATTCCCGAAATTGTGTAATTTCCCGCTGTACCCAATCCGCCACCTTGATATTCTACACGGAATACTTTAGCACCTGCATCGCGGCTTCCAAACACAAAATCCGGTTTGCCGTCATTATCAATATCTCCAAGAACGCCGCCAAATGCTTGTCCGCTTGCTCCAAGCAAGGCGCTAACATCAAGAGCAACTGCTTCTGTTAATGTAGAATCTGTCGCTTTTTGCAATACGCGTACTTTTTTGTTTGCTGCAGTTGCAGTCCATCCTGAGATAATAATTTCTTTGGAGCCAGCGCCGTCAAAATTATATGTTGCGGATGATTTCCACGAACCGCCGGGAATAACAGCAAGTTGTGTTGCACGAAGTGTGTACACACCATTCGCATACGTAACAGGTTGTGAAGCACCGTTCGTATTAAAGAAGAAAATCGTGCTGTCAACGATTGCAAAATCATAATACGTTCCAAGATGAATTGCAGTATTGCTGACAAGTCCTTCGTACTTAAACGACCATACCACGCCGGTTTGCACTCCGTCATTCGGAACATTGTTCACACCAACAACTCCAAAACGATAAACGCTGTTTGCGCGGTCTGTGAAGACGAGTTCTGATTTACCGTCATTGTTAAAATCCCACGCTTGCATTTTGAACGGACGAATATTTTTGCTTGCTTCGGTTGTAATTGTCCACGATGTGTTGGGATTATAACCGCCGGAACCATCCGGTACGCCCAAAATATCGCTTCCATCTCCCTTCACTTCAAATACGATGATACGTGCAGGATTTGGATTGGTTGTTGCATCCGTATTGTTGATTGGACCCCAGACAATTTCTTTTTTGCCGTCGCCGTCAAGATCGGCAACGCATAATGTCGGCCATGTATTTTGGAGCGGTATGTTCATGGTAGCACTCCATACGGCATCCCAACCACCGGAAGTATTCCGTTCGAATTTATAGATGCGCGGAATGAGTTCTGCTCCGGCATCGTTCCAGTTGTTATTAACAGCATACACTTCCAACTTACCGTCTCCGTCAAGATCGACACCGGCTACAAAATTGCCGAAACCGGTCGGCTCAATAGTCGGAACGTTGATCAGTGTGCGTTTATAAATCTCAAATTGAGCGTTGGTTACGCCCAAAATCAGGAATACAAACGCAAGCATTGTAATTGCTCGTTTCATAAAATTACTCCTATGTTGTATTAATAGATTAGTGAATTATGGTGATTGTGCATGTTCTTCTTACGGTAAAAGTTAAATAAGGTATGGTCGCCGTTTTTTTCACCTCCCCAGTGTCTTAAATTGATAAAATAAAGTGAAAAAGTCAAAAAAAAAATTAAAATGTAAAATTAAAATGTAAAACCAAGTTCAAAAGTCTGAATTCCACCAAAAACTTTTAAGTTTTGATACCCATAATCTACTGAAACTGCATTCACAGCGGTCAACTCGTAGCGTAATCCCCCTCCAAGGGAATAATTTTCAATGCCATCTTCAAGAAATAGAGCTCTTTTTCCACCTCGAACAAAGAATGTTTCCTTCCATGCTAATTCACCACCAATATTTACGCTTTCATTATTATCACTCAGACGTAATGCATCAGCTGCTACCGTTAAGCGAATATCTTCACTTGATAAAGCATCCATTGAAATGCCTGCTCGAAAGATCAATGGTAATGGCCAGTCGTCTGTTTTTAATCTAGAGACAATGGTCTTATTTGTCCCGGAACTTGCAGGATCAAGATCGATCTGCCGGTACAGATCTTTACCATCCATCCGCATATCCGAACCGAAGTTGGAGATGCTCATTCCGATTTTTAATCCATTGAAACCAGTATTATATATTAGTCCAACATCAACAGCGACTGAACTCGCAGTCGAATTCCAAATTTTTTGCTGAATGTACTTCCCTGTTCCACCAATTGAAAATCTGTCTGTTAATTTTCTTGAATAGGACAAAGCAATAGCAAGATCTGAAGCAGTCCAAGTTTCTCCGGTTCCATTTTGTTGTGCCTCAGTAGTAACGATATCTTCTCCATAATTTAACTGAGTGATACTGACCCCGACAGCATTCGTACCATCCATATTAATAACAACTCCTGCCCAATCATATTGTGTGTCCACCAACCAGTTTGTGTGTGAAACAACTGCTTGCGATACGGACGAATAGGACATTGCACCAGGATTATAATAGATGCTTGATGCATCACTGGACATCGCAACGTAGGCACTCCCTAATCCGATCGCTCGAGCACCAACAGGCATTCCCAAAAATGTTGCGGCAGAAGTTCCCACTTTTGATTGAGATGTACTTATTGATGCTATCAACAATACGAATGCAGCGAGATTAACAAATTTTTTCATAGTGTAACTCCAAGTTCAAATTACTTTATGATCGCAATTTTTCCTGTCTTTGTACCTACGCTTGATTCAACTGCATAAAAATAAACACCGTATGCCACGTCAAGATTTTCGCTCGATTTTACATCCCACTTCACCGTGCCGTTATTAATTTGACCGTCGGCATACAAAACCCGCACTAGATCTCCTCGAACGGTAAATATCGAAATCTTTGCATCAGCAGGAATATGTTGAAATTCTATCTTTCTTTCACCACGTCCGAATGTACCAGGTGTATTCGGCGCTTCTCGAATTGACGCAACAACATATGGATTTGGAACAACTCTGATCTTGTTTAAATTTTGTGCTGAGTCAGTCTTATTAATGACCGGCTTTGTCGGAGTAAAAGTGAAAATATCCCCATTGCGAAAAGGTTTTGTGGTACGAATTTTTAGCGTATCTCCCGCTTTAAATTGATATACACTATCGGGAGTATTAGGACGTGTTGTAAAATTAATGTTCCAAGTATAGCGCAAGGTATCATTTTGATCGTAATCAAAAAGATACAATTGATCGAGTGGTGAGAGAACATTATCACTTGAAGCAGCATCGTCAAAAACGAATCGAGTATGCCGTTTATCGGTTCTATTCCAAATTCTAAAGTTCACAGGAATTTTCTGCGAACCATAGAAATCATCAGATGTGTCTGCAATTGTATTGTAAAATACGATATCATAATCCGCCGGATATCGGGTGGCAAATAATCCTATACTTGGGATATTAACAGTCGAGAATGAATAAGAATAAGACCGATCACCCGTATTAAAACCCGAGAGGATATTTATTACATCTATTGTCCAATTATTTATAAATTCCAATTGAAGACCATCAAAAATATCAGTGTCTTTCGTTTCTTTTACATAAAGAGATTTATTGATGTACGCACTTCTATACACTGGATAATACTGATATCGTATCTTGTATGTTTTTTTATCATTCGGATTTGGTTGAAGATCATTAAGATTTTTTGCTCGAATTGCGCCTCGTTCGTGGCTTAATGTATATTTTGATTCTGGAACAAGTGTTCCATCCAACATCGTAATAGTAACAGTCCCGGGCACTAAATTCTTTTCAGGTAATATAGTCAGAATTGTGTCAGTTGTATTTGGAACAAATGTTTTAGTGTAATAAGTAGAATCACGAACAGTATAATATGTTGTTGACTGTGCCATTTTCCCACTGTCGCGAGTATCTCTGAATGTCAATTCATAGATGCTTCCGGTAATTTTGTTTTCATCGACAGCTTTATAAAATACTTTACCTGTTCCATCTGCTTTCTTCGTTGTTAATTCTTTTTTCCCATGCTCAAAAGTATATCCGAGTGATTTAGGTCCAGGAGTTACGATCGCGACATTTGAAGAAGTTGAACGAACTCTTCCAACTTGATCAACTGTGATCTTCCAACTATTTTGAGATGGCATGATACCTGTATTTTCATCTCCGTTATCATATGCAACAATGACATAATAATATGTTCGGCCATTTATTACATCATAATCTGTTGTATCATGAACTAAGCCTGTATTATTGCCCATGTAAAATGTAAAACCTTCTTGCTCTTGAAAGATATCTGCCGGAGGACGAAAATATCCTTGTACTGTATCGACTATATCTACTTGGAACACAGGACTATACCCTTTTTTACTACCATCGGCATTTGTTACATCAAATGCATCGTTGAATTCACGATCGGTTGCTTTGAAAATTTTATATCCCTGGAAATCTTTATAACGTAAAACAGGATCAATTGCACCTTCAGAGCGACGATCCCAATACAATTGTACTTTCCCATCTTGGGCAACTGCTGTTAATGTCGGAGCAGGATCAGGAGCTATTGGGAATTGATAATTTGCATCATAAATCTTTTGAACTGTTTGTTTATGTTTAAGAAGGTCGACAATGTCATCTTCTCTCGAACCGCCATTTCCTCCTCCATATACGAGTGCAAGTGAAAGACGTTCAGTCTTTTTTGAAACAAGCGGAAAATAACCTGACCCATAAATAAAATCACCATCTTGTCCGTATGTCGGTTTATTATTAACGATGGATCTGGGCACAGAGAAAAATCCCGGTTGTAAGCGTGTCCACAATTCTTCATCGTTACGAAGGTCAACGTCGTTTGAGGGAGTGAAATATTGAAAACTTGTTAATCCAATCTGGTCAGATTCATCAACATCTGTTTTATCTATGTTTGGTTCACCTGGTAACCCTGTATCGAAACCATTTGCAAGATATCCAGATGTAGGCTGTCCATCTTTTTCTCCATAATCGGGTGCCTGTGGATTTGAAACACCATCTCTGCCAACATCGTCATAATTAATATTCCAATCTTTGTCATTATCAATTAAATCATCACGACGCTCATCGATCATTGCAAATGGATCACTCACCGGATTTGTAACATAATTTAGACGAGTAACCGGACGGAGTATATCGATCAACGTTCTAACCGGTGGACCGGGATCAGTTTTAACTTGACGATAATGCAAATAAAAATTCTCATCAATCCATCCATCAAGATCATTATCAATTCCATCATATGCATTTGGATTAACAACTGTATTTCCGCTTACTGTTAATAATCCACCTTCGGAAAGTTTAGTTACGCCCGATTTAATAGTTAATCTCATTCCTCGGGTTGTAACTGTCGTATCTGAAGTCGGCACTGTAACAACAGTCCGATTGAAATTATTATCAAGAAGTACAATCTTGCTTCCGGCAGTGATCAATACTGAATCAAAATCGGATGCTTTAAACTTCTGATTTGTTGATGCTGGAACCCATTTGTCAACATCTCCATCGTTATCGATTCCATCAAATGGATTGCCTGGACTTTCTAAAAATGCATAACCCACCAATCCAACAGGTCCAACCCAAAATGGATTACGAGAATTATTTCTCGGAAAATCTCCGGTATAAGTAATGTTTTCAACTACATCATAAAAAGACCAGTCATCATCATATTCTTTAAAGTCAGCTGTACCGGTCACACCAACATATGTACCGACAAGCATACCGAACACTGCACGATCGTATGTTGAAGTTCCAGTATTAGTAATTTCATATAACCAAAAAATATTATCTTGCGCGAGAGTTTGATTCCATTGAAGACCTCGGACACGAACTTCCATTCCTAAACCGTTGCGTCTTGTGTTTGTCGAATCGGGTTTAAAAGAGACACCGGTACCATTAACGGTATTATTACCAGAAAAATTAAATCGTAAGTCATTGTTATCATCCATAACAAAATAACTTTCCTGGTTTGCGCTAGCACGTTTTCCAAAATAACCGTTCCAACTGCCAGACCAACCCGGATCGGTAACATCGTTCATTTTATCAGGCCAAGTGGAAGGCCAACTACTTTCATCATCATTCATTGCGATGCTTTGCTTGTTTGGATTGAAATAACCTGACACAGGCATCAAAGTCCATGGATCTCCAGTTGGTGATGCATCAGGGGCTTTTGAAGGTCGACCAACGGGGCAAGTTAATACTGAGTGAAAATTAATATTGCCATTCATCTTTACTTCAGCACCAACGAATAATGATACATCGCCGATGTACCCATTACTTTCATATTTCCATGCCCCACGTGGACGAGTATCTATGGGTTGACCAATTACACCCCAGTTGCCAAACACAGTTTTTACTCTGTTCGCATTATGAACAGATGAACGATAATATTGTGGACCGGATTGACTAATTCCTTTTTCGAACACAACTAGAATTAACATAAATGTGATCAATGTACATTTTTTCATGAACATCCATCCTTTTTTTCTTTCTATCGTTCTCATTGAATTAAGATTAGAAATCAATGGTAACTCCAAGTTCTATTCGTCGTGGTTCTGAATATTGTTTTGGATCAGTATAGTAATCGCGGATTGTGTTGACATATTCACGCGCTCCACTTTGTCTTGCTTGTCCTTCATCGTAAGTTTTCCCTGCTCGTCCAGTATCATTATATACTCCTGTTTCGTTAGCAATATCAAAAAGATTATTGACGCGTAAGTACACCATCAATCGAACAGGATCCATCGGAATAATCTTATACAATCGTGTATCGACATTAAAATATGATGGTTTGATTCCGCTATTTGTTAAAAACACTGTAACATCACTTGTCACCCGTGGAGTATAAGGCAATCCACTTCCATATTGTGCGATCATGCTTCCGCCGTATGATTCAGCAGAATACGATAAAATTGTGTTGAGTGTATGACGTTGGTCCCATCCGAGCGGTGAAAGTTGAACTTCAGGTAATAATCCACCGGCAGCATCATTCCGAGCATCGTTTGGATCTGAAGCACTCCCCTTTGCAATTTGGAAAGTGTAGTCAATTGTCAAAGAAAGTCCTTGCGAAAAACGTTTATCGAGAGAAACGATAAATCCTCTCACAAATCCAAAATCACTATTAACATATTTTGTATATGTTCGTGCTGCAAGAGGACCACCAATACCAATCTGATCGGCACGTGTACCGGTTAAATTTCTTATATCACGCAAGTATGCGGTGATATCTAAACTCATATCATCAGTGAGTTGCTGCTGCAATCCGATCTCTCCGTTGATTGTTTGTTCGGGTTTCAGATCTGCATTCCCTGTGGGTTTACCATCCCCATTAGGTAAGTCGACGTTCCCGGTACCGGTCCCTACTTTGAACAACGGGTTTTGGTAGAGACGTTCGAAGTTTGGAATTTGAATGAAGTGCCCGTACGAAAAATGGATCACGCCCCGATCTGTGATCGGAAATGAAGCACCAAAGCGCGGACTGAACTGATATTTTGCTGATGCTTTTTTATACCAATATTTTGACCTGTCAGCGTACGTTTTCGTTGGTTCACCAGCATCTTGCACTCCATTCCCGTTATAATCGAAAAAAATGTTACTGGGTTTTACCGGCGAATAAATAAATGGATCTTCATCATCAGTTAAAATATTGGCATCGGGTTCAAAATAATCAAAACGAATACCCATGTTGATGATCAGATCTTTAAACTCCATCTTGTCCTGAATATATGCAGAAAACTCTTGCGGACGATGGACATATCGATCATGCGATGTCGTGCTGTCGGGTAAAATCTGTGTTTGAATATATAGACTAGAAAAGAGAGGCAAAAATGCTAATTGAGAATTTATTGGAATCAAATTAATATTCTCGTTAAAAATACGATGCCGACGAACTTCAACACCAGTTTTTACAAAATGTTCATTTGTAATTTGACTGTTGAGATCCACTTTTAACAGTCTAGTTGTGGTCGAACGATAAAAGCGATTGAGATCATTTCCACTCGTAAAAAAGCTAAAAGTGTTGATTGTGCTCGAAAGGTTTGGGTGAACATACCGCGGATTAAAAAAGTAAAGGATACTTTCTGAGGGATTTTCATATAGAAAATGTTTAAATGACTTTTCAAAAAAAGAAGCCCCAATGGTATAAAAAGTCGTATTACTTAATGTATGCGTTAGTTGTAGAATAGTTGTATATCCGCGGTTATAATCTTTTCCTTTTCCATCAGGATTATATTGATAAAAACGATCGTATGGTTGAGATTCAACATCATCATAAATTCCAGTGATGTTCAATTTTAACATCGATGTAATTCGGGTAGCTATCTTAGCTTGTAAATACAATTTCTTATTCCAATTCATCGATACAGTTTTTCCATCACCTTTTCCCTGTCCGTTTCTGGTTCTGTAAAAGCTGTCTACCCATCTAAAAAGTGAACTATCAGCTTGATTTTGAAGAACAATTGGTTGCGTCGGAACATTAATGAAATTAGAATTAATAGTTGCAGTTCCAGTCATCAAAGTGTATACAGTTAATGAATCTAGATAGGGATCACTTCCCAACACAAAAGAAGATTTGTTATCTAAAATACCGAGGAGAGATCCAGGGTTATAATTACGAATACCGTTTAAGTGACCTCCGAAATAAATACTCCGTGCATTGACAAAAAAAGATACATTTCCTGGAATAATTGGACCACTTAAACTCCCTTCAATATTTCTAATATTCAACGGCTCAAATTTTTGTATTCCTTTAAAAACATCACCTCGATTACTTAAAAAATCACCACCGTAAAAACCAATACTTCCAGAAAATTTATCAGTTCCTTCTCGAGTGGCAATATTTACAATTCCCGACATCGCTTGTCCGTATTCAGCATTGAATGCGCCGGAAAGAACCTGCAATTCCTGAACCATATTCGGGTTTACATCGACTACAGTTCCGCCATTATAAGCATCTGTAACCGGGACACCATCGATCCAATACGCAACTTCTCCTTTCCTTCCGCCACGTATTCTCCCGTCAACACTGCCTGCCTGCAAACCAATGACCTGTCCAATTTCAGTCACCGGCAATTGTTTGATATCGTCGCCGCTGACAACTGCGGTCGTTGATGTGAGATCTTTTTGTACAAGAGGCCGTTCTGCAATAATCACCACTTCGTTCTCCAGCTGTACGGCTTCCTCACTCAGCTTAAAATCCTGACGATTTGTGAGATCGATATTTACGCGGATATTGCTTAACGATTGGGGGGCGTAGCCGACGGCAGAAGCACGAATGGTATATGTTCCAGGAGATAAGTTTATTACAGCGTAATTGCCATCGAAGTCTGTCATCGCCCCGTATGTCGTTCCGACCACAACAACGTTGACACCGGGAAGCGGTTCGCCGGTTTTGGCATCGGTCACCGTGCCGGCGATCTTACCGGTTGTACCGGCAAATAAATTTACGGCGTAAAAAAGAAGTGTTGCGAGAAAGAGCGTGACAATTTTTTTCATTACGACACTCCGGTCAATTCGGTTGAGTGAAGAATACGTTAATTGCTGTCGTTAAAAACATAATTTTTTTTCGCACCGCAGTTTGCACGAACAACAAGGCTCGGCGTAAAATTCACGGTCGAAGACTCGACTCGTTGAGATGACGTCGGTGCATCAAGATTATCGATACGTTCCAGCATTTTTTTTACCGCCAATTCCCCCATCTTATACATCGGTTGATTCATCTCGTTTTTTAAAAATTTATTGTTTATTTTCGTTCTAATAAATATAACATTTGATAGTAACTGAGAATATGAAAAAAACAAGCATAACAGAAAAAAAATCAAAACTGAAAAACCCGTCGAGATATTTCTACGTAATTACAATTCTCATTCCTTTTCTGTTCTTCATCCTCTTAGAATTCGGACTCAGATTATTTGGATACGGTGTTAGTACGGAACAGTGGGTTCCTGCCACAGAAAATAAATTACTGTTGAATCCGGATATCGCCAGGCGGTATTTTCACACCATTCGAAACATTCCTATTTCCAATCAAGAAGTTTTTGATAAAGAGAAGAAACCGAATGCTTTTCGTGTTTTTATTTTAGGTGAAAGCAGCGGTGCCGGGTATCCTTATACGCCAACCGGTTCATTTTCACGGTGGCTGCAAAAGCGACTTGAAATTCTTTATCCAAATTGTACGATTGAAATTGTCAATCTCAGCATGACTGCAATTAACAGTTATACGTTGAGAGATCTCTTTCCTGGTGTCGTCCAACAAAAGCCCGATTTGGTCCTTATTTACGCCGGACATAATGAATACTATGGAGCGCTGGGAATCGGCTCGACAGAAACATTTGGAGCAAACCGAACTCTTGTCATGCTCACATTGTACTTGAACAAATTCAAAACTATTGAATTGCTGCGGAACACTATTACCACTGTCTCAAAATTTCTTCCTGTTGGAACCGATACGCGTCAGGACGGCACTCTCATGTCACGAATAGCAAAAGACCAATACATCGAATTTAATTCCGAAGAATTCCAAAAAGGATTATCACAGTACGAAGAAAACATACGAGACATTCTTGAAACTGCAAAAAACCATGGTATTCCTATTATTCTTGGAACGCTGACGAGTAATTTAAAAGATCAAAAGCCATTCATTTCGACGAATGAGGGCACATATCCTCCCGCAAAGAAAATCTTTGAAATGGCAAAAAAAGAGTTAAAAACAAAGAACTTCTCTACTGCCGATTCTTTGTTCAGATTAGCCAAAGATTTGGACGTTCTTCGTTTTCGATCACCTGAGAAAATGAACCAACTCATCATTCAATTGGGAAAAGAGTTTGGATGTCCGGTTGTTCAAATAGATTCTGTTTTCAATGCGATCAGCCCCGATGGAATCGTTGGAGATAATTTAATGACAGATCATCTTCATCCTACATTGTCTGGATATGAGTTAATGGCAAAATTATATTTTGAGACCATGAGAAAGGAACATTTGCTTCCTCATTGCAATGCACTTCAACTAACTGATCATGAACTTGACAGTATAACACAGGTTAGCTTTCATTTTACAAGGCTCGATTCGGCAATTGCACGCTACAGAATAATGATACTTAAAAATGATTGGCCTTATATTGAAAAAAATGAGAAAAAAAATCTTTCGGAGTTAATTATACCGAACGATTATATTGAAAAGACTGCCTTTGAGTTCCTCGATGATAATGCATCGTGGGAATCAGCCCAGCGAAAAGTTGCCGGCTGGTATTTAACGAAAAAAGATTATGCTGCCTTTCAGAAACAAATGGATGTGCTCATTTCGCAGTACCCTGTTGTTGTTGAATACTATGATTTTGCAGCAAACGAATTGTTAAAAGTTGAGAAATATGATGAAGCGTATTCATATGTAGAAAAACGTTACAAGATTAAACCTAACGCTTATTCCTCAAAGTGGTTAGGTATTATCAATCTGTCAAAAAACAAAACCAACGATGCGATACAATATCTTGAAGAAAGTCTTAAATTTGACGGCAGTGACGCTCAAGCGTGGTACAATATTTCCGGCGCTTACTCGTACAACAAAGAATATTCCAAGGCGCTGGACGCGATTAACAGGTGTTTGGAGCTTAATCCCTCATTTCCTAAAGCCACACATTTAAAAAACCAACTTCAGCAAGTGATAAATCAAAAGTAGGAAAGCCGGATCATACTTCGGTCCGACTTTCCCTTTGAATGTTTGAGCCTGAGGCTCATCCCCGCCTGACGGACGGGCAGACGCATTCGGCGGAGAAGATAAAATTGCTATTTTAAAAGCAGCATCCTCTTTGTTCCAACAAAAGTGCCGGCTCGTAATTGATAGAAATACACTCCGCTTGGCATAGTTGCCGCATCAAATGATGTTGAATAATTCCCCGCATCTTTTTTTTCATTTACCAATACTGCAATTTCTCTTCCCAGAACATCAAATATTTTTAGTGAAACAATACTGTTTATTGGTAATTGGTAACTGATATTTGTTGAAGGATTAAATGGATTGGGATAATTTTGTGAAAGTTGAAACGTTTGTGGCGGGAGACCTTCGCTGGAAACTTCACCCACAACTTGACTTTTTTCGAATACCTTGTATCCCCACGCAGGCAGAATTATTTCGTAATTCTTTGTTAGTGAAACTGTCGAATCATTAAATACGTCGCGATATATACCTGTATATCCGCTATCTGTAAGCGTAAATGTTCTTTCACTTTGTGAAAGATTGAAGATTCCACAGACTTTATCATCTCCCTTTTGTCGCACAAAGGCAAAAATGTTCTGATCGTTTGTTGTGGTTATGCGATTTAAATCACCACCGAAAACACCGTTCCACAACGCACTGTTTTTTCTTTTTAAATGAAGAAGTGCTTTATAGAGTTTCGACCTCGGATGTATCTGCCAAACAATTTCATCTTTATCAAAAAATTTCAACCGATGATTCAATCCTGCCTCCTGCCCCCCGTAGATCAACGGCACACTTCTGAAGGTTAGTGAGAGAACATTGAACTGTTCAGCCGCACTACCGAACAATTCAACATCGGTGCCGAACCAGGAATTTTCATCGTGATTGGAAGTAAAATACATTCTATAATTTTTACCCGGGAAAAGCGTTTGTTCCGAAATAACGTAATTGTACAGATCATTGGCACCGTTTACTCCAGTGCCAATACGTTTCAATAATCCATTTCCAAACCCGTAAAAACTCCATGCATACGTCACGTCAAATCCGGCGGTATAATATTTCGCACCATCATCCTCAGCAATCATGATTATCCCAGTCTTTACTTTCTTCAATTCTCTTACAGCATCGGTCCAAAAGTCTATCGGAACAAAACCTGCAGCATCACAACGGAAACCATCGACGTTCATCTCTGTGATCCAAAATTTCATGGCATCGATCATATAGTTCCGCAATTCTTGTTTTGAATAATCCAATTGAATCACATCCGACCAATTTGTACCACGCGGAGGAATAAAATCACCGTTACTATTTTTTTCATACCATTCCGGATGTGATTGTGTCAATACATTATCCCACGATGTATGATTCCCTACCCAATCAAGCACGACATACATTCCTTTAGTGTGGATGGAATCGACAAGTGCTTTAAAATCCTGCAGCGTTCCGAATTCCGGATTTATTCCGTAATAGTCTTTTACAGAATAATAACTTCCAAGGCTCCCTAGGCGGTTCTTCACTCCAATTGGATGAATGGGCATAAACCAAATGATCCCGGCTCCAAGATCTTTTAAACGATCAAGATGCGTACGAAATCCAGCAAAAGTTCCTGCTTTGGTGTATTGTCGGACATTGACTTCATAGATGCTGAGATTGTAACTCCATTCAGTGTGATCCTGAGCCGTTGCATTGATTGGGCATACTACAAATACAACGTATATTATTGCAATGTATTTGAAAATGTTCACGACTCGTCCTCGCATATAATATCTTTGTATCTACTCAGTCATGCCATGAGTTTGTCTAATGTTTTGGCCTGCCCGCCGCACACCTGTGTGCCGAAACGCTTCGGTGTGCAGGCACAAACAACGTGCTTTGGCAGGCGGGTGAATGTTGCAAGTTTTATGATTTCAAAAAGTAACTCATGGCATGACTTTAAAGGCACGGTGAGTAGTTACATATCTTTATTGTATAATAATAGAGAATCGTTCAGGGTGCAAATAGTTAATGAACTGATGCCAGTTTATGTGCCTATGCGCAATTTAGTTTTTGTTTCAGGCTTTGGCAAGCTGAAGCCGATAAAATGTTTCCGGTTCCGGCGGACGATAACCTAATTAACTAGTCGGCCCTTAAAAAGTAGGAAACCTTCCGAAGGTCTTTCTACCAATAGCGAAAATTCTTTCGGAATTCAACTATCCAAAAGGTACAACCTTCGGAAGGTTGCGCGCATCGAGACTTTTTAAGGGACGACTAACTATGTGGTCTGACGGTGTTGTACTGTTTCCTCCAGGGTTCCGTAATAACTCTTGTCTCCGTCATTGTTTTGAATATCTCTCCGTTTAATAATTTGTCTCTGAATTTTCCAATAAACGATTCAATGTAACCATTCTCCCAGGGGAAACCGGGCTCAATGAATAATATCTTCACTCCCTATCGATAACAATAGGGGTGTTTATAGAAATGTTAATTCTTCAATATAGAAAAGGCAGGGCAATTTCTCATCCTGCCTTTTGAAAAACATTCTTTGAATTATGGTCACTACTCAGCCTGTTCAATATGATAAACAGATTTCTATCAAGTTATCAACCTTGTCAAGGTTATAGACAAATAGTTGCAGAATTTTAAAGATTTTTCTCTGTTACTAAGCAAACCTTGACAAGGTTTATCGTATTTCAACGAGAACTAAATAATAACGAGTAGTTACGAATTATGAATGTGAATTATTCATTCAACCATCCATCAAACAAAGATACTATTTCAGAAACATCATCTTCTTCACCGATGTGAAGGAACGCGATTCAATCTTGTAGAAATAAACACCGCTTGAAAGAGATTTCCCGTCAAAATTAACCCTGTAGCTTCCCGATGTCAATTCCTCATTAACCAACGTCGCCACTTCCTGACCAAGAAGGTTGAACACTTTCAATGTTACATGATCATCGTTCTGGATCTGGAATTTTATTGTGGTTGACGGATTGAACGGATTGGGATAGTTCTGATGCAATTCATAAGTTAAAGCGGTAATTCCGTTGTCTCTCACCAACACTAATCCCTGCGGACCTGCTTCCTCTGGTTTTTCACCATTAGTCCACACATCTTTGGGCATTGTCCATGGACTATCAAATTTTCTAGGTCCGCCATTTTGTGCTATATATCTTACTCTGGCTCCACCTTGTCCGCCGTCTTCTGCAATAAAACCAGTGGTGCTTGTGTAAGCATAGTTATATAAAAATCCATTAAATGCCGGACCATTTATTGTAAGTGTCCCTTTATAAATCTTATCTCCATCCGGATCTAACAGCCGAAGAACTCTCTGCTCGGTAGTCCATTCCAATTTATTAAGAGCATAATACATTGGCTGTCTTGGAATCCAGTAAACAGTATCAGTAGCAGGTTTGAAATTGGTAGCAGGTGTCATATCAACACTGAACTCAGCCTTAACTGTTGTACCTGAAGGGATTACCCAATCAGTATGAATTCCTTCAAAGTAAGCCATTGGAGGTGCCTGAGTTGCGCTGCCCTCAAACACTGTTTGACGGTCTCGGTTGCCTAATGTAGTTGGAGTTCCGATCGCAACTTCCCAACCAGTATTTGAATATGGGATACTGCTTGCACCATTTTTAATAAAGAATTTATAAATTAGGGTGTCATTGAGCACTTGTTTCACGAACGGTACGTTTAATGACCATCGCAAAGGATTTGTAACGCTTTGGTTCATTCTCCATTTAGCCGGATCTCCGCCGTCATTCCAGCCATTAAATGAGCCATAAATTCTTACAGAATCCTTCGTCGGGTTATAAATTCCCAGTTCGTTCAATACCGACATATCAACTCGGAATAATATATTTCCATCCTTTAAAGTTACATTTGGGTCTTTATTCTCCCAGAATTTAGAAATGGTTTGAGCCCCGTCGACAATCCAGTCTTTTCTGTTATCCAGGTTTTCCCAAGTTCCTTTATGAGCGGAATCCGCACTGTGAATAAATTTATATTGAATCAATTGTGCGGAATTAATCGGAGTCGTTACAGTGTAAATTGAGTCGTTATTTGCATCTGTCATTTTAATCGCACTGGTTCCCCAATTCGTGAAATCTCCGGCTACAAAAACTTTTCTGGTTAAGAAATTAGCATCTGCCTTTGCCGGTAATTTCATGTTTATTTCAAAAGTAACATTGGCAGGTGCGCCGGAAGGCATTTGTTCGTCATTAAACCAAACAACAGCAAGCGTGCTATCGGCGGCTGGAGTCGTAATTTTCCTGTTTGGCTTTCCTCCAAGTTCGTCTTTGCCATCCCAACCGAGTCCAATATTATATTTGTACTCATAGTTGGGCTTTGCCTTGTCAAGAGCGATTGTTTTGGTATAGATAGAATCCTTATCAGGGTCACTCATTACCTTGGTCAGATTTGCCGGGGGGTCATTCAACCAGTTGTTAAACCCGCCGGGAATCGTGACGCTATCGACCCCAGGCTTGAAGAACCCTTTCTTCGCCTGGACTTTCATGTTGACTTTGAAAGTCACATTCACCGTTTGAGCCTGTAGTGATAGCATACCAAACAGCAGCATGCAAACAGGCAGTAATGTTTTTTTCATTGTATTTCTCCTTTATGTATTGTTAGTGGATTGTGGTGGATTAGAACGCTTAAAATAATTTACAACAAATAATTCGGATCTACAGACTTATCAACGCAACTACTCAGCTAAAATTTACGTGTAAGTTCACGACGCCATAAATGTAGGGCGAGACTCCGTCTCGCCTGTGCCGAATCGAAGATTCGGCTTACAACCACACTTAAAATGTAAACAACATACCAAAACTATGTGTATCACCCAAGAAATCGTATTCCTGAAAAGCATAATCTACTCCAACAGAAAAAACTCCTAATGTATAATGTAATCCCACTCCAAGAGTTAATCCTTCCTGACTGTCATGCAGGAATAAAGTTTTATATCCGCCTCGCAAAGAAATTAAATTATCGAGCAGCGATAACTCTCCGCCAACGTTCACATATTCAGCATTGTCGTTGGGATGAGTAGCATCTACTGCAATGGTTAATTTTTGTCCGTCATAGAGTTGAAAATCTCTTGAAAGACCAACCTGCAATTTTAACGGCAATTCAAATTGGTCGGTTTTATAATAAGCATCAACCGTTTCGTTGTTTCCTTTTCTTTGAGGGTCAGCATCGTACCGTATCAACAAATCTTCACCTGCCATTTGCATTTTTGAACCGTAATTGGTAATAATGCTGGAAAATTTTATTCCATAGAAAGGAGTGGTGAATATTGTGCCGACATCGAAAGCAATTCCATCGGCAGAAGAGTTCATGATTCCTTCTTTGATATATTTTACAGTGATACCTGCGGAAAAATTTTCAGTAATGCTTCTTGCGTACGAGAGTGCAAACGCATAACTGGAAGCAGAAAATTTCTCTCCTGTCCCTTCAGGGTAATTTTCGGTAGTTACATTCATATCGCCATAATCAAGGGCTGTAACACTTACTCCAAAATTACCTGTGTTTCCGGCAGGAAAAACTGCTGCCAGGTAATTAAGATTGATGTCCAAATCCTTATAAAGAGCCGTGTATGTAAACATTACCTGGTTTTCGCTCAACAGTGCAATGCCTGCAGGGTTCCAGTACAGCGCGGAAGCGTCGCCTGCAACTGAAGTAAATGCGCCTCCCATCGCATTAGCACGTGGACCAACTCCAACACTTAAAAATTTTGCCGCAGTTGTACCTGTTTTTGTAACCTGGCTGAAAGCCGCAGTGTGCAACACACCAATAATGAGAGGAATAACAAATAGTAATTTTTTCATATTCTGTAAATCTCCCTGAATATTTTTACAGATGACCGTCACCTTTCAGGTGACGGTCATCTCAACTTACACTCATTTGATAATAGCAAATTTACCCGCCTTCTTTCCAATACCCGGTGCATCCACATGATATATATAAATACCATACGAAGCTGAGAGATTATCTCTTGTTAATAGATTCCATTCAGCAGTTCCATTATTGAAAGGGCTATTGTGTTCTATTTCTCTTACTAACTCACCGTTGACAGTAAAAATCCTAATTGTGCATTTGCTGGGTAAGTGAGTAAAATGAATTGAGCGGGGACCTCGACCGCTTGAGTATGGATTCTTCGGTTCCCACAAAGCATTGGCGAGATACGGATTAGGAACTACTTTTATTTTATCGAGATCAATTCTTGCTAATTCATTATCTATGTAGCTCCGCTTACCAACAAATCTAAATTGATCGTAAGATAAAAATGGTTTTTTAAGTCTAACGACAGCTGTATCCCCTTCCTGAGGAAATCTGTAACCACGTGTTGTATCTGGCACAGTACCTAGAGAAAACCACCATGTGTATACCGTGTTTGTTCCGATTCTTTCTAGAAAGGCTATTCTGTCCCTAAATCCTCCTTTTCGAGCAGTAAGTTTTCCGGGACCTCCAGTAATATCTACTTCCACGAAAACAAAATCGATAAATTGATTTTTAGAATTATTATATACTTTAAAGTTAACCGGCTTTGCTGGAAAATCTTCAAAATCAATTGTTCCCGCTCTTGAAGTATCGATTCCGACAGGACCAAAAATAATAGTATAATCATATGGCGCTTCGGTTCCACTCGCATCGTCTGCTACAACTCTGTCAAAAGAAAATTGTGGAACCTCATTGGGTTTATTCCATTTGGACTCAGTTGACAAGAATTCTACCGTGCTGTTCCTGAAACTTAATCTGAATCCATCAGTTAGTGGATATTCGAAATCTTTTGCAATCGTTGGGTTCTTATCAATCAGAACAACATTTGCTGTGGAATCAAACAATGTAAAATTCTTTGTAGTGAATATCGGCGGTTTTGTTGTAGTTTTCGGCAAAATTGAATCCTGAAACGTAATATGATACACATGCCCTTCTTTAATTAAATTGGGATCTACTATAGTATAAAAAATTTGTCCTGCAGTAGTTCCTTTCACTAAATCAATCTTGCCAAGTGTTGAAGGAACATATCCCGCAGCAGGAGCTTCCGGAATAACTTTTACAACATTTTGGCCTATTTTTTTAACGCTGCCGTCAGGGTTCAATGAAATACTTATGTCACATTCCGAAGGCGCTATTTTCCCGGGGACATAACCAAAATCATAGGAAGTAATAGCATAATAATATGTGAATCCGTTTTTAATAGTTGAATCAACAAACGAATGCTGCAAACCTGTGTCTTTTCCTAAATCGAAATGAGTGCCTTCAAATCCAATTGAATCATATCCGACTATTCCATCTTTAAGATCAAACTGCGCAATTGGCAATCTAAATGTAGGTGTACCCTGGGCATTGGTTATTACTTTAGCATCCTGAAAAGCAGGATCTGATGATCTATAGATTCTATATCCTTCAAAGTCTTTTCCATTGCCGCCGATGTTTTGAATGAACCTGTCAACTGATTTTTCAGCTTCGTCATCCCAGTAGAGCGTTACTTTATTGTTGCCCGGAACCGCAGTTAACTTGGGTGTAATCGGCGCATTAGCAAACTGGTAATCATTATTATAAGTTTCCTGGGCGCGGACTCTTTTCCTTAATACTTCTTGTTTCCTGAATTGACCATTAGGATCCTGTACAGGTCCATTCGCTAAAATAACTGCCAACGAAATTGGTTCGGTTTGACCAGGCTGGAGAGGAAATAAACCTGAAGAAACATATAAATTATAATCATCGGCTACAATATTAGCAGGATCAAAAAAATTGCCGGGGACCATAAAATTATACCATATAAAAATATCTGAGTATGTGCTAATCCATTCATTAGATGTTTTATAAAATGAACCTGTAATTCCTATTTGATCGGTTTCAGAGACATCGGTAACATCAACGTTAGGCTCTCCGGGTAAACCAAACCTTGCACCTGAAGTAGGTTTACCATCACCTTCACCGGGATCTCCTGTATTAGCCACGCCATCCAAGCCCACATCGTCGGTTAATGGATTCCAATCACCATCGTCGTCTATTCCATTATTTCTCGACTCATCAATCATCTCATCAATGCCTTCGTCCATATACTCATCAACAGCGCCGTTATTATCATTGTCAATTCCATCGGCGTATTTTTTCCCGAGGTCTTCCTGCTTCACATCATACAAAATTATCTTTGTTCCTGGGACTTTGTATCTGTAGTACGGCGCATCAGCAGATGCAATGTCTATCATTCCCTGGGTGATAACAGGACTTCCCGTTTCCCCATCTCCATCATTATCAATAAAATCCACATACGCTCTGCCAATATCATCCGATTCAACCATGATAAGATGAACTATTGGATCGTTTTCGGGATTTGGGGGCCATCGTTTCCATTTATCACCTGCCGATTGATTTACCATCGCTTGAGTAACAACGGGACTTCCCGCTTCAGCGTTTCCATTTTGATCTATTCTGTCAGCATAAGATACACCAGCCTGATCCTGAAAAGCAATATGAGTAGTGCTTTCATCAATTAGTCCATTGCCATTGTTATCAATGCCATCATATCTTCTCGGATCTTCCAAAGAAATTAAAGGATCGCTTTCTCCAACTAACAATGCCGCAGTAATTTTGGGACCATTGGTTTCACCATCACCGTCATTATCAATTCTGTCAACAGCATTGCCCGGTGTTTCGAGAAAAGCGCCCGCTACAATTCCAACCGGGTCTGAACCAAAAGCAGGGTCAGGCGAACGATTATCTCTATTTCTTGACCATGCAATGTCATTTAAAAGATCAAATTCAGTTAAATTATCTTTCCCCTCCCCGCCAACAAAATCAGCCCAGACAATTGTTACTCCAACTTTATTAAGAGGTTTTGTGCCGTCATTTTTTATTTTAAACAAAATAAATAAAGCATCCTGGACAAGTATCTGTGACCATGCCATCAACCTGGTATCCAGTATAAGTCCTAATCCTTTTCTTTTAAAATCTGTGGTATCAGGGAAATAGTAACTATATCTATCATATAAATTATCCGATGCACGGAAAAACATCTCCTGATCAGCATTAAAAATATCTTTTCCGAAATAACCATTCCATTTGCCGGGCCAACCCGGATCAGAGACATCACCTTTCTTATCGGGCCATGAATTGGGCCATGTTTTGGGATCATTACTGGTAGCAAAACCTTCAGGATTACGTTCGTTATAATATCCCGGTATTGGTTCAAAGTTCCATGACTTTTTCTCCGGTGATTCAAGATAATGCATTCTTGAGATGATTCTTTGAGTTTGTCCTTTATCATCAACAACCTCAGCGCCTACTGCTATTCCTGCTACTGCAAGATATACCTGCCCTGTATTTTTAGGCCATTCATACGGCGTTTGTTCGGTTATAGGAACGCCAGATATTCTGCCTGTCAATCCAAAATTCCAAACCGTCGTTCTTATCTGGTTCCCTTCCATCTGGGCTTTTCTTCTATACCTGACATCCCCTCTTTCCTTGCTTGGAATATGCTGCCCAAATGCAGCATCTGCAAAAAAGAAAATAAGAGAGAAAAATAAAACAGCAACTGTGCGTAAACAAGATGTCAGACATCTTGGTGATAAATTTAGAAAATGCTTTGAGTTACTTTGCATTTTTCGGTAAGATGTCTGACATCTTCCATTAACTTTCTCGTTGTTCAGCATTAAAAACCTCCGATATTGCCATTAAAATGAAAATTCAAATCCAAATTGCACATTTCTTGGTTCAGCATAGCGATCTGGATATCTCAAATATTCTTCAACAGTATTCGGTCTGTTTGCATTATAACCGGTACCTTGCCCCTCAGTCGTAAAATCGGGTTTACCTGAATCTGTAAACACTCTCAACGGAACTTTGTTATCCAACAAATTGAATATTCTTGTAAATAAAGTGATCTCTAATCCCATCATTTGAAAAGTTTTATCCAATTTTAGATCCAATGAAAACTGGCTGGGAATTCTTCTACTGTTTTTTTGCAAACCGGCGCCAATCACTCTAGTATATATAGTTGTAGTTGGCGTGTAAGGGGCGCCTGTACCGTAACGTGCTAAAAGACTTCCCCTCCAGCCGTCAACTCCAACAGAAAGATTGGCATTCAGTAAATGATTCTGATCCCAATCCATTGGAATGAGGTAAAGACTTGGTTCACCGCTTCCTTTAGCAGCATTAAACTCATCTTCCGGTTTTGAATTGCTTCCTTCTGCAACCTGATAGGTATAGTTAAGATCAAAAGAAAAATTGTTTGTGAACTGTCTATTCAACGTCAACGTTATGCCTTTTACATTGGCGTAATCTTTATTTGTAAAGATCGAATACGTGACAAGACTTCTTGTTTGAATAATAGGTCCAGCCGTTATCCAATCCCTCACATCCCTGTAAAAACCGGTAACGTCAATTAAATAATTTTCAAAAAATTCCTGCCTGAATCCGATTTCATACATAACGGTTTTTTGAGCTTCAAGATCCGGATTTCCATACACGCCAATAAATACTCCTGAATTTGGGACATTGTAAGGTCCATTTTGAAATAAAAACTGGAATGGAGGAATTTGAAGAAAATGCCCGTATGAGAAATGAACAACCCCTGTTTCTGTAATTGGATATGCTATTCCAAAACGAGGGCTTATCTGAAATTTTGCTTCAGAATTTTTATAAAAATGTGGCTCTCTTTCTTTTATGCTTAAGGGCTCCATATCGAGACGAAGAGGAGCGTAAATATTTGGGTCGGTCACATCAACTAAAACTTTTCCATTGGCGTCAAAATAATCAACCCGCAGTCCTATATTAATTATTACACTTTCAAATTCAATTTTATCCTGTATGTAAGCAGAAGCCTCGAACGGTTCATTTCCATATTTCACCCTGTTTGTCTGATCTTCACCCGGAATTGATGGTTGGAATGGTTCAACTGGAATACCATTAATTCTTAAAGGCTCAAGCTTATAATCATCAAATTTCATGCTGTGAGATTTTACTTCCACACCTACTTTAATCAGATGTGTTTGTGTCGCTTGACTTGTAAAATCAATCTTTCCAAAATAAGTCTGTGTTTGTCTGTAAAATCTGTGAAGGTTTGTTCCTTTGGTCCGAAAAGCATAGCCGACATAATTTGAAGTCAACGAATCGGGATGTTGGTACCGGGAATCGTAAGGGTTTTCATACGTGTATTCTTTAAAATCTTTATTAAAATATGAACCTTTAACTGTATAGAATGAAGACGAAGAAAGTATGTGATTAATAGTTGCCGTTGTATTGTAGCTTTCAGCAAACTTATTTACGTCGCCGTCCGGATTCCAGCGGTATTCATGACTATAGTCCTGGTAATCTTCCTTAGAATACAACCCCTCTAAGTTTAATTTAAGTTCTTGCATTGGAGACACACTAAAATTCCCTTGTCCATACGAATTCTTACGCCAGTTCATAGGAACTACAACACTGTCCCCTTGTGATCCATCGGGGTTATATCTTCTTTCACCAAACAGATAGTTATCATCATAGTTGTATCTTCCATTTACAAAAAATGCAATAGCGTTATTTGTAAATGGAACAGGTCCACTTAAACCTCCCTGAAAATTATAGTTTGCAAATGCATTTATTTTATCAACATGCGGAAAATAATCTGTAAAATTGCTCATACGATCGCCGCTATACATTAAAACGTTGCCATGATAGTCTCTGCCGCCTTCTTTGGTAACAGTATTAATTATTCCGGACATGGCATTCCCATATTCAGCATTGAAAGTTCCGCTTATCACTTGTAATTCCTGTACGCTGCTGTTATCAATCTTAATTCCCTGGCTGTTATCGTACGCATCGGTGATCGAGATTCCGTTGACCCAATACGCTATTTCAGATGTGCGGCCGCCGCGAATATGAAGATCACCATCTGCGTCTTTTGTTACACCTGCTTGAAGTTCGATTATATCCGTCAATTCAGCAACCGGGAGATTGCGTATCTGTTCAAAAGAAATGGTAGCCTGACTTGAGGTAACATCTTTTTTCAATGCCTCAGTTTTTGCTTCAACAACAACTTCTCCCAGTTCAACTTGAGATTCAGAAAGTTCAACATTTCGAGTGGTTGTAAGATCAATGGAAATTGCAACGTTCTCCATAACAACCTGTCGATATCCGATTGAACTGACTCTAACTCTATACTTACCAGGAGGTATGTTCAAAATAACATAGTTTCCTTCAAAATCTGTCGCCGCACCATAGACTGTTCCCTCTAAAAAAATATTAACTCCGATCAATGGCTCTTTTGTTTTGGCATCCGTAACTACGCCGGCAAGCTTCCCTGTTGTGCCTGACCACGCATAATTTGATAATATTATAATCCACAATGTATAGAGTAACTTTCTCATGCAAGCTCCCTTTTAATCAAAGTTGATTTTTTTCTCATGCCCTAAGTGAAATGAATAAATTTTACATGAAACTATTTAGTCGTCCCTTAAAAAGTAAGAAACCTTGTCAAGGTTTATCGATCAACAACAAAACAACGTCCAAATTTTACAAATCTAATTACATAACCTTGACAAGGTTGTATTGATGAAGACTTTTTAAGGATCAACTATTTATTTTTGAGAAACAAAATCGGTTACATTGAAAGTTATCAGCCGTTGTTCATTAATTTCAATGTGTACATGTTTTTGAAGTTTAACTAAGTAATCTTGCACAATTGTTTTTTGCTTTTCGAATCTTAATGATTGATGTACTTGATCTTTTATCAGATTAAATGCAAGAGGTTCACTCGGTTTCTTATTCAAGACCTTAAAAAGACCGTAGTAATTTTCAATTTTAACTGGTCCAATCAATTCACCTATTGGGCTGTTCCATAATTTTTCCTTGAGTAAACCAAATTTCGATATTGGTGCAAAGCCCATAACACCGTTATTTATTGCCGACCATTTCCTTAATGAATGCCTTTCCGCCAACACGCCAAAATCGCCGCCTGCATTTATTGCCTCTTTCAGACTGTCTGCCAATTTCCCGTTGGCGACAATAATTTCCTGAATATTTAATTCATCTTCTGTTGAAAAAAGGTGAACGTTCGTTTTGTAATATTCATAGATCAATGAATCAGAAAATTGAGCTTTATCGGTTATCTCTTGGATCTTATATTTTAAGAATAAGGATTCCTTTACTTTGTTATGTTTGTCTACAACAATCGGTAAGATATCATAACCTTTTCGATGTGCGATAGCCAGCAGCTTGTCTTGAAGTATAAAACCTTCAACTGCAGCTTTTAAGTTTTCTAAGGATGTACATTTCTCTTTCTGGTACACAGGAAGTTCGTTCAGACGGCGCAATAACTCATTTTGCGTGTATGATCTGCCGTTATATGTTGCGCAGACGGATGAAGATTTTTTTGATTTGAAAAACTCCACATTTTTTGAAGGGAGGTTTTTCAACTCATCCAATAAACCCTTCAAATTTGCATTGTTGAAGGTTACTCTCTGAGGCTTGAAAATGTGTCGTACGTATTCCTGTTCAGACGGTTTTTTCTTTTTGATTTTCAGTACTCTTTCAAGATGAGATTTCTTTCGAAGGAACTCAGATTCGGTTAACAAAGGATGAGAGACACGATTTTCTAATTTGATAATGCTATAACCGTACTCAGTTTTTACCGGGTGGGAAATCTCGCCAACGCTAAGTGAGTACGCTTTCTCTTCAAATGCCGGGTCCATATCACCCCATGAAAAAGAACCAAGATACCCGCCATTATTCCGAAGAACTGAATCTGTAAAAACTTGTGTAGCCAAAAGATCAAAATTTACGCCTATGCTTAAAAGTTGATATAAATTATTTGCTTCTTCCTCTGTTCGTGCGTAGAGATGGCGTGCAGCAAGTTTCTCATTCGCACGTTCAAATGCTTGTCGTAATTCAAATTCATTGACAGTTATTTTTGCATAAATCTCTTGGTCTTTTAGGTATGCTAACGTCGCTTGCTTCTTTGCACGCTCAACGTCATTCACATAGTTTTGATTTTTTAATATTGCTGTACTATCATCATAGTGTAATAGCAGCATTTCGTTGATAACATTACTAACAATTGCCATTCGTGTATCGAGATTATCTTTCATACCTGTAGCAATGATAAAATCAGAATACCTCTGGATATAATCTGTAAGAGGAATGGTAAAGTCTCCTACTTTAGCAATCAGAGAGTCATTAATCAATGTTAATTGATTCTTTTCATTAGGATTTGAAAAAGCGCTATTAACCAACGTTAATAATGCCGAAAAGAAAAACTGCCATTTCAATATTTGCTTCACCATGAAATTAATTTTTCGTTGACTCAAATCTGTGTTGAACATAAATTATAGGAAGACAAAACATCACCTATTTACCTTTTCACAACTCGTTCTTCAGAATTCGCCCGCTCCTGGGATCAAGCAATATTTCAACTGACCCCTTAACTGCTTTAATAGTCTCCCCATTAATAAGGTCAATAAGAACCTGATTTTTTTTTGCCAAATCTTTGGGTAAGAAAAATCTCTGTTTTTTGTTTGAAGCATTAATACACACAAAAATATTCTGATTACTCATTTTCCGCTGAAATACGATGACATCATTTACATCGTCTGTTTTAACAAATTCGAATGTTCCTTGGGAGAGTGCCGTATTGTGTTTTCTAATTGAAATCAATTTTTGATAGTAATCAAACAAATCCTTATCAAAAGAAACCTGATCAATAGACCTTGGCATATTAAACGGATGAGTTTCTTCAGAATCGTATTTCAGTTCAGGCCACACCATCGGCTTGCGTTCATCGGGATCATCACCGCCCCACATACCGGCTTCATTTCCGTAGTAAATTGAGGGTGCGCCAACCGAAACAAATTGCAGCATCAAAACCATCTTCTGAATTTCTTTTTCATCGGCATTCGGTTTTCGCACATCATAATTGGGATCGTCTTTAGCGCTCGCGTGGTGGTCGTACCAACGATCTGGATTGACGACAATCGAAGGAAGTCTATCCGTATCATGACTATCAATCGTATTCATTTGCGCTTGAGCCACGATCGGCGGAAATTGATTTTGCAGTGTTAAAAATTGTTCCACAAATGCTGATGCGCTGATTTTATTTTTTTTATTCACACAATAATCCAAGATTGGCATCATGGCTCGGTAATTCATCACAGCATCGAATACCGTACCATCGGCAATCCACGGCGTTGGATTGTACATTTTGTTGCTCTGCCAGTCTTCCCACCATACTTCGCCTACTAAATATGATTCTGAATTTATTGCTCGAGTCCACTGCCGAAACTCTTTCCAAAAATTGATGTTCACCATATCGGCAACATCCAAACGCCAGCCATCAATGCCGTCTTCTGGATTACCGTCACCATTGGGATCCATCCATCTCTTGACAACAGCAAAAAGATGATCTTTAACAGCCTGAGGAAATCCATTTTCATCCTCTCTCAGTTCGGGTAACTCTTTAACTCCAAACCACCCTTCATAGCGAAATTCATTTTCCACAGTTGTTGAATCATCAAATTGGTGAATGGTGAACCAATCCACATACGCAGACTTCGTCCCATTCTTCTGAACATCACGAAACGCCCAGAATGTCATTCCCACATGATTAAAGACCCCGTCAATAATAATCTTGATATTTCTCTTATGACATTCTTTAATGAGTGTTAAGAAAAGAGAATCTGCCGATGTCCACTTCCATGTTGAAGGATCAATTGGATTTTCTTGAGACCAAATTTTTTTATCAAGCGCAGGATTCGGACCAAAATTATTATCGACGTGATGATACATTGTTGCATCATATTTATGCAGCGATGGAGATTCAAAAATGGGATTAAGATAGAGGGCGGTGATTCCGAGTGTTTGTAAATAATCAAGTTTTGTTATCACTCCCTGCAAATCGCCGCCATACCGACGTAACTGCGTGTTGTAATAAAAATCTTTACCATTTTTTTTCTCCCATGGCTGCATTTCGTACCAATCGCTTGTCCACGGTGAAATGCTCCATTCTGTAATTTCATCATGCGGCCAGGAACCTTGCATATCGTTTACTGCTGGATCGTTTGCACTATCTCCATTATTAAAACGCTCAGGAAATATCTGATACCATACTGCTTGGCGAGACCATCGCGGAGTTGAATATTTTTCTTGGGCAAGGGAACCCGTGAAATAAAAAACCGTGCAGAAAAATATTATTACAATGTTGGACATCATTTCTTTGTTAAGAGTTCACAACTTTTTCTGATAATCAACGTTGGAATGAATTGCTCCAACGTTACCGGAATATCATTATTTTCGATTCTTTCAAGCAGTTTACGAACAGCCAATTCACCCATTTTGTACATCGGCTGACGCATCGTTGTCAGGTCAAAGTGTTTCGCGAATTCAACATCGTCGAAACTAATAATTCCGACATCACCGGGGACATTGAGTCCATGTTCCTGTAATGCGGCAATAACACCAATTGCTTGTATATCACTAGAAACAAAAATAGCATCAGGAAGTTCACTATTGCTGGCAATCATTTGGTTCATACTTTCGTAACCAGCCTCACGATTGAATCCGTCATTTTTTTCTTGTGTACTCGAACATATGTACTCTTCTTTGATGCTCATATCGTTAGCAGCCAACGTTGATCGGAAACTCATCAATCTTTCCTTTGCTGGCACACTGCGTACATTGGCAGTGATCATTCCGATATTCTTATATCCAAGATTGATCAAATATTCCGTTGCAATTTTTGCCCCTTCAACATTATCAACGCGAATAGAATCAAATAATGGATGATAAGTATCCACCAATACTAACGGAATTTTTCTTTCCAAAAATTCTTGAGCAAGTGAATCTGAAAGTTCCATGGAAAAGAGCAATGTTCCATCTATTCTTCCCTTCTTGACATTCTTTGAAAGGTATTCCTCCATTTGTCCTTTATTATTCACGCCATGAATGATGAGATCATAGCCGAGCGGAACGAGAGTTTCCTGAACTCCTTGTAACACTTCGATGAAAAAATAATTAGTAAAGAATGGAATAATTGCACTGAGAGTATTGGAGCGTTTACGTGCAAGAGCCTGAGCAAAAGCGTGTGGCTGATAATTCAATCGTTTTGCCACGACGTTCACTCGTTCACGTGTTTCCGTCGTCACTTTCGGACTGTTATTCAGCACGCGTGAAACGGTTCCAATCCCTACTTTTGCTTCCCTGGCGATGTCGTAGATGGTAACAGCCAAGATACTCCTTAATTCTTAATTAAAGACTGATGGAAGGGCTTTCAGGAACTTAGGGGATTAAAAGTTTAGAGTCAAGAGGTAGATGTAAAAAGAGTCATTTTTAATAAATCAGCTTAGTTATTGATAACTTTGAAAAATGAGACTAAAAACTACTATCTTAAAACAAAAATCACGAAAACCCTTTCGCTTATGCTTTCAACAACAAAAAAACTGTTCTTTGCCGGATTCACCTTCTTTCTGATCGTCATTGTGTTCATTGGCTTTGAATTCTTTACCAGAAAAATGTATCCGGAACTAGCAGTACCATTGGTGAATGAAGTAACCTATGATCAAATTCAATGGTATCACATCAATAGAAGTTACCTCAAAAAATATTTTCCAACCGGGGATTACATCATCCCGGAATTCAAACCGGCTTTGTTTCGGAAAGAGAAAACACACAACACGATCCGCATCCTGTGTTTGGGTGAATCATCAATGTTCGGCGTTCCCTACCAAATGACGGCAAATATCTCTGGAATTCTGCGCCGTCAACTTCGCCACATGTATCCCGAAAAAGAAATTGAGGTCATCAATTTTGGCGCGTCGGCTATCAATACTAATGTTATCCTTCACTTTTCGCCCGGACTGTTACAGTTCAAACCGGATATGGTGTTGATCTATACCGGACATAATGAATTTTACGGACCGGATGGTGTCGGTGCATCATGGCTCGAAAAACAATTTCCGTTTCTTACGCAGTGGAAATACGATCTTCGTGAACTTGCTGTCGTCAAATTCTTTCAATCGTTTGGAGAATCAAGTCTTGCTGTCCCGCAACCTCAGGATGCAAATCTGATGAAACAGGTCTCTAAAAGCGCTACGATTGAACTACAATCAGCCGATGCTGAACGAGTGTTTGCAAACTTCCAACGGAATCTCGAAAAAATCGTTGAACTGTTTCTAAATGAAAATATACCCCTCATCATCAGCGATGTCACTTCGAACCTTACGTTTCCCCCTTTTGAATACGACACGACCATAACAGAAGAATTGACACCCGTACAGCGATTATTATCTGCAAAACAATATTCACAGGCGCTCGATACATTACGTCAGATCGAACAACATCATTCAAATAATGCGTACGTCAATTACGTGTTAGGAACAACATCACTCGTACTCAACAAATTCGATGATGCAAAACACTATCTTGAAAAAGCACGTGACAATGACCTTTTAAAATTCCGCGCACCGGGAAAAATCAATTCGATCATAAAACAAATTTGTATAAAAAAGAATGTTCCGTTCTTTTCCTCTGATTCGATTTTCATAAAGAACAGCACCCATGGCATTTCCGATACATCGCTATTCTGGGAACATTTACATCCCAATCCGTATGGATATTATTTGATCGCCGATGGATTTTTTGATAAGATCGTCGAACGAGGAATATTCCCCCCACCGTCAAAGCAGCGATTAACATTTACTACCGATAGTTTGCATATCTGCTGGCTTGATCTTGCCTTCGGAGACATGACGATCAAAAATCTCACTTCAAAATGGCCATTCCGGAATTACAATGCCGTTACCCGGGTGTATGCATCATCGAAACCGGAACTGCAAGATGTGGTGAAAAAGGTATTCTTATTGGAAAAGGTGTGGGATCAGGGATGTTATGAATCGGCACAGATATTTTGGAAAGACGGGAAGATGAACGATGCGATAACGACCTATCGTGCCATTATCGATGAATATCCGTTCAATTTTTACGCTCACTACCTGCTTGCAAACGCGCTGAGCCAGACGGGCAGGATTGATGAAGCAATTTCACATTACCAAATTTCAATACGTTCAAATCCGCTATACCCTTTTCCGAAGGTCGATCTTGGTTTGCTGCAGATCAACCGTGGAGAATTTGATAATGCCATTGCCCTTCTTTCCAATGCACTGACAATCGCACAACAGGATCGTCTCAATCCGTTACAATCGACCATCTATTACGGCTTGGCAACGGCGTATGCAAACAAGCGGGATTTCCGCCAGGCAATGGTGTATATCGAACAATCGCTTCAATTGCAACCGCAAAACCGTGATGCGTTGATGCTCAGAGAAAAAATTGCAACGATGATGTACTACTTAGTTGAACCTTAAAAAGTCATTGGAAGGTGGTAACCGCAACCTTTAGGTTGCGTATTTTGTAAAAAAACGCAGGCTGAAGCCTGCGGCTACCGAGTTTTTTTTACTTTTTAAGGAACAAATACTTAGAATATGGTGTAGATAAACGGAGCGAGAGCGCTCCCCTTTGTCAGCACGATCAACAATCCAAAAAGGACCAGGACTATCACGATGGGAAGCAGCCACCATTTTTTATTTTCTTTGAGAAAGGAAAAATATTCGGAAAGGATTTTTAATTTCGCCATAATCAATTAAAACATTCGTTCGTAATGAATCGGTTTTGTTCGGTCACGCTGTATCCAATATGTCGACCGGGTAGTATCACGATATGAAATAAAAAACTTTTTCCCAAATACTTTCGCCGCCACCGCAAGGGGTGTCAGCACGAGGAAAAATAATAAGAACAGAATAACGCGCGAAACAATACTTCCCACCACGATAGCCAGACCCATCCAGTAACGATGTACAGTACGAAGAGATTCTGCGAAGATCAATCCACCGACGATCAGCGCAAATCCTGCGATGCCGACCGCATAAACTATCATCGGACTCCACCATTCTTTCCAAAAAGCAAAGCCGGTGAGCAGTACGAACACACTTCCCACGATAACGCCAAATTTCCGCAGGTCTCGCGGTGAAGAACGAATGACAGAGATATCGTTCCGCAGTTCATCAATCCAATTCATATTCTTTCCTCCAATCCCCCTCATCAATAAAATGTGGTTGATCGTGCTTCGTTAACAGAAAATTTCCCAGTACGAGAACATCCATGTCGGTTCGCATAAAACATTTGTACGCGTCGGCGGGTGATTCGACGATCGGTTCACCGCGAACATTGAACGATGTATTCACAAGAACGGGACATCCCGTCTTATGGTAAAATTGCGTCAACAATTGATGAAACAACGGATTTGTCTCCCGATGTACCGTTTGAATCCGCGCCGAATAATCGATGTGAGTAACCGCAGGTATTTCGGAACGTACCACGTTCAGCTTGTCGATCCCCCACAGTCGCCGTTGCTCATCCGTCATTGAACGCTGCTTTTTTTTGACCACATCGGCAACCAGCAGCATGTACGGACTCTCACACGAAAGGTCAAACCATTCTCCGACATGTTCGGTCAAGACCGCCGGCGCAAAGGGGCGAAATCCTTCGCGGTGTTTGATCTTCACATTCATTTTTTTCTGCATGCTTGGTGACCGTGCATCGCCTAAGATCGAACGATTGCCCAATGCACGGGGTCCAAATTCCATCCTCCCTTGGAACCAACCGACAACAGATTCTTCGGTAAGAAGTGCGGCAACTTTTTCGCATAGTGATTCAGCATTGTGGAAAGCAACATACGGAGTATTGTTCTGTTTCAAAAACCGTTCGATCTCCGTATCGGAATAATGCGTCCCTAAATACGAACCATGTTGCCGATCTCTTGTGTGAACAACACGATGCTGCCGAAAGTAGTGATGATGTGCAATCAACGCCGCACCGATTGCGCCACCGGCATCACCCGCCGCAGGTTGTATCCAGATCGACTCAAAGATCTCGCTGCGTAAAATTTTTCCGTTGGCGACACAATTCAATGCAACCCCGCCGGCGAGGCACAAATTCTTTTCCCCTGTTACTTCTTTCGCATGCCGAACGATCCGCATCATTATTTCTTCCGTCACAACTTGGATTGATGCCGCGATATTCATCTCCCGCTGTGTCAACAGCGATTCCGGTTTTCGTGGAGGACCGCCGAACAGAGAGGAGAATCGGTCATTCGTCATCGTTAATCCGACTGCATAGTTGAAATAATTCATGTTCATCGTAAACGAGCCGTCATCGCGCACATCGATCAGATTGTGATAGATCGTCTGAACATATTTCGGTTCCCCGTATGGAGCAAGTCCCATTACTTTGTATTCACCGGAATTGACCTTGAATCCGGTAAAATAAGTGAAGGCAGAATATAAAAGACCCAACGAATGGGGAAAATGTTGTTCGGAGAGAAGTGAAACACGATCGCCATTTCCTGTTGCAAGAGAAGATGTTGCGTACTCTCCTACGCCGTCTACGGTAACGATTGCTGCACGTTCAAACGGCGAAGGAAAAAATGCTGACGCGGCGTGCGATTCGTGATGCTCGGTGAATAATACTTTCTCTTTATATTGCAATTCGTCGGCAATGACATCCGAGAGCCACAACTTTTCTTTCAACCAGATCGGCATCGACATCACGAAAGAGCGAAATCCTTTTGGAGCAAAAGCCATGTAGGTTTCGAGCAATCGATTGAATTTGAGAAAGGGTTTATCATAAAACACGACTGCATCAAGTTCGTTGATATTGCATCCTGCTTCCTTCAAACAAAATTGAACAGCGTGCGATGGGAACCGCTGATCATGTTTTTTTCGGGTGAACCGTTCTTCTTGCGCCGCCGCAATGATCTCGCCATCGCGAACGATACACGCCGCAGAATCATGATAAAAAGCCGAAATGCCAAGAATGGTAAGCGACATAATGGTAGAACTTTTTCCTACTGTAAACGATGATCAACGAAACAAAACAATGTCATTGTATTTTGATGAGCTTTGATTGCAGCACTTCCCGGGTGGCATTATCCTGAACAAACGCCACAATTGCAAGTCGTTTGGTGTCAATTTCGTACCGGTACTGGCGGAACCCACTTCCCAGTTGAGCATAACGCTCTTGTGCCTGTTCTGAATATTTTTTCAGATCGTTGACTAACGATGCAACATTGACCGATTGACTGACGGACAATTTTCCGTTTACCGGAAAAGTGAATCCCTCGGGAGATTTCACCATTTTGCGGACGACAAATTTATGATGTTTCACTCCGTTCGCTCCTTCATAAAATACTTCGTCCTCTACAACGGCGATCCGTAATCGCAGGGTCGATGTTCTCTTCGTCGCAGCCGCAACGGCTTTGATATTCACAACGTTGTTCTTCATTGATGCGGTCAACTGAAGATCGACATTTGTTGATTTCTTCATCTGCCGCTCGATAACATCCGCATAGAGATGAAATTTATTTTTTGCGAGAAATTTGCTTCCGCCGGATGTGATCACAGTATTACCACCGATGACAACCGTCGGAGTGCTGTTTATGCCGTAATACTCGGATCGTTTTTCGGTATCAGCATTTGTCAACGGATCGGGAAGCGGTATATGCAAATGATATTCGAGGATCGCCACGGAGGAGGCGTCGTATCGTTCGATCAGGTAATCAAATGCATAGTCTGCCGCCTGGCACGGTTTACATTCCGAACCGGTGAACAATTCCGCCAGCACAACACGTTCATATTCATTCTTTTTCAACTGTTGTTTCGGACGCACGAATGGTTCCGGAGTGAATTGAAGCGACTGTGCTTGAAACGCAACGATGAGAGAATCCAATGAATATTGCGGATATAATTCGTTCTTGAGTTCCAGCAGTTTAGCGTAGACGCCTGACGGGCGGGATGTAATGGCAACAGTAAGATACGCGGTAAATGCTTCTTTCTTCTTTCCGAGTTTCTCTTTCACTTCACCAAGCCGGTAGAATATTTCCATTTCGGTCGGCGGTGCATACTGTGACGCTTCTTCAAGATATCGTTCTGCTTCTGCAAATCGCTGCTGCAAATAATTCACCAAACCAACGGACGCTGCAGCGCCGGAACGTTCTTCAATGGTACGATCTTGTGCCGCCGTGTATGCTTCATGAGCAAAACGTTGAGCAAGTTCCGGAAGCACACCATTGCGCGCCAAACTGACCGCAATATTGCTTTTTGCCAATGCGGAATCAGCCGATCTCTTCACATACACATCAATCGCAGTACGGAACAGACTATCGCGAAACGCCGGGACATCCGACGAAACGATATTTTTCGCGGTCAGCAATGAATCGATCTTTTCGACCGCTACTCCACGGGATGAATTGACGATATTGCTCAAGATCAACCGCTTCATTCCATCCAACGGCTGCGACGTTTCAAGCTGGATGATTCCCAGTTGCGCAAAGAACATCGTATACCGCGGATCGAACTCTGCCTCCGAAGGCAGCAATGAGATCGCCTTTTGCTGGAGCGTTTCCGCATCAGAATATTCTTTCCGATGATACAATACGAACGCCTTTGTATTGAGCAGCACCGGTTCTTCATTCTGACCGTACAGTGAGAGTGCCGAATCGATGTACCGCATCGCGGTATCCAAATAGATCTTGCGTTGAGCAAATTCAAACGCAATCGCATTGAACGAAGAGATGCGCTGCTGAGGAGTGATCGATGAAAAATATTTGTTCAACGAATAGAACGCGGCACTGTCCTTCTTCTGCTCAATAAGCAATCCGTACCGTGCCGCATAAGCATTTGAAAGCAATGTGCCGTCGGGATAATCCGAAATGAATTTTTCTATCAACGCTAACTTCGCCGAATCGGCGGCGGCAGACATCGCTTCCTGAAATGCCCGTTGCTCTCCCGTTTGCCCGGACACGCAAAGGGTGAACAGAACGACGAACACGATACACTGAAAAAAAAAGTTGAGCATGGTATTACCTTTGTTGTTGCTGGTGACGTTTCTGTCTCATATATAATCGGACGGTGATCCCTGTTATTCCGCACATGGCAGCACCGAACAACACCGCTCCCCGAACTCCGATGATGTTGGCGGCAAATCCCATTCCTAAACTTCCAAAGGGAGATAATCCCTGAAAAATAAGTGAATATAATCCCATCACTCTTCCCCGCAATTCATCCGGCACTTTGCGCTGAATGGACGCGTTGGCGGTGGCGAGAAAAAACACCAATCCCATACCGACGCCGATCAAACTGAAGATCGATAACGACACGTTCCACGAAAATGCAAAGAGTGAAACGGAAATGACAAAGAGAAAAATTCCGAAATAAATGAATGAGCGCGGTTTGATCCGGCTTTCGAATGTGGCGATGGATACTGCGCCGATGAACGCGCCGAAGCCAACCGCCGTCATCAAATTCCCGAGTCCCACGGCGCCGATCCTGAGTTCAACATCTGCAAAGATCGGAAGAAGCACGGAGTATGACCAGCCGAATATCGTCACCACGGCAACAAGCGTGAGCAGAGCGACAAGGGAAATATCTGAACGGACATAGCCGATACTTTCTTTCAGCGATTGGATCACGTTGGAGGTATTTTTTCTCTCGATAAGTTTCCCCTGGAACCGCATATTCATCAAACTCACCAGCACTGCAAGGAATGACACCGCATTGATAAAAAAACACCAACCGACCCCGACGATTCCGATGACAATTCCTCCGATCGCCGGACCGATGATCCGTGCCGCATTGAACATTGCCGAGTTCAATGCGATGGCATTCGTCAGATCCTGTTTTCCCACTAACTCCACAATAAACGATTGCCGCGCTGGGATATCAAATGCATTGATGATGCCCAGCGTGAATGCCAGCACGGCGACAATTTCAACCGTGATCGCATTGAAGAGCACCAACACGGCGAGAATAACAGCCTGCGTCAACGATAATAGCTGGGTGATGACGATGAGTTTATGCTTCGACATTCGGTCGGCAAGTGAACCGCCGAACATCGAAAAGAACAAAATCGGGATCGACGTGAGAAACCCGATCGTGCCGAGCCACACCGAAGAATATGTCAGTTGATACACTAACCACGCCTGCGCCATTGATTGCATCCATGTGCCGACCAGCGAAAAGATCTGCCCTGCAAAAAATAATCTGTAATTACGATGACGAAGCGAGCGGAATGTCGGGACAGACAAAATACGTTCAACGATCGCGCTCATTGAATCTCGCTATTCCCCAATACCGAGCGATCCAAAGGATACTTCGTATAAAATTTAAGACGTGAATAAAGAACAACATACGCCAGCGCACCCGTGGTATCCGCCGCCCAATCATAAAATTCAGTCGTGCGTCCATGTGTGAAAAGTTGATGATATTCATCGGACACTCCGTACACAGATGCCACAATAAATGCAATCCATAAGCTCTTCGACTGTAAGAATTCATTCTCCTGAAAATAGAATGCTACGTGCAATAACCAGCATAACACAAAAAACACGCCGCCATGGATAAGTTTGTCCGTATAATTTACTAACGATGGTATTCGTTCAGCAGGGATCGACGAGACGGTAAAAATGAAGATCGCCCACGCCATGGCAGGAAGTTGAAATTGCAGAAATGAAATTGACCTTGATTGGTTCATCGAGTTAGAGTTTTTAATGTGTGTGGAAGATATTTAATGATGTCGCTGGCGATCATTCCGTGCATTCCGATCTTTTCAGCAGCAACATCCCCTGCTTGACCGTGCAGATATACTCCGCAGACCGCCGCGGCATCTGCCGAAAGTTTTTGTCCTATCAATGATGCAATGATACCTGCAAGCACATCACCAGATCCGGCGGTGGACATTCCCGGATTTCCCGTTGAATTAACAAAAACACTCCCCGAGGGTGTGGCGGTTATGGTCGGTGCCCCTTTTAAGATAAGCGTAAGATTATATTGTTCCGCAAAACGACGAGCCAATTGAAATTTGTTTTTTTCTATCTCGCCCGATGAAATTCCGGTCAACCGCGAGAATTCTCCCGTATGTGGAGTCAACACAATGTGTTTTGATTTCCGATTCTTCAGTATGGCAAGATGTCCGGACAGTGCATTCAATCCATCGGCATCGATCACCAGCGGTTTCGACGTTTCACGAACAATCTCTCGTATCAACTGCTGAGTTTCATTATTTTGAGAGAGACCGCAGCCGATAAGCAGAACATCCGCCCAGTTGATCCGTTGTTGGATCTCTTTTTTTGCAGTCAGTGCAACGCTTCCATCTTGTGTTGAAGGTAAACTAAGCGCCATCACTTCGAGTGTCCGTTTTGCGACAATTGAATATTCGGAATCCGGGATCCCGAGTATCACCTGCCCTGCACCGCTCTTCATCGCACTCTGCGAACATAATAACGCCGCTCCGGTCATTCCCCTGGATCCTGCAAGAACAAAGATCTTCCCGACGGAATGTTTATGGCTGTTGGATGAACGATGAGGGATCAACTCCCGTGCATCTTCTTCTTCAACAAAAAATATATTCTTTGATAATGCTTTCATGGCTTTCTCCGGAATACCAATCTCCTTCACGACCACTTCACCCGTACACTCCTTCGCTCCTTGAAGATAAAATCCGATCTTGGGATTGGAAAACGTTACGGTAATATCTGCTTTCACAGCTTCTCCCTCAACATCTCCTGTCTCTCCCTGTAACCCGGAAGGAATATCAACCGCCACAACGAGGGAATTCTTTTGTCGATTGATCCATCGTGCCGCGGAACCATATTTCCCCCGCAACGATCCATAAAATGATGTGCCGAACATTGCATCGACAATTACGTCATAATTCTTTTTTTGTTCTTTGAGAAATTTTGAGAATGAAACTACATTGACATCATGAGAGAGTTTTCCGAAATTCACCAGAGCATCTCCCTTTAATTCACTCTCCTTTTCCATCATTACCACTGTCACATTCGCACCGTCGCGTGCAGCAATACGGGCAACAACAAATCCATCTCCTCCATTATTGCCTTTCCCGCAAAAGATGAGAACCGACGTACGCCGGACAACGCCAATTCGTTTTGTTATTTCTTCCACAACACTTCGTCCGGCATTTTCCATCAACCAGAGTGATGGAACACCGAGTTTGTTGATCGCACAATCGTCGATCGCCTTCATTCGTTGCGGAGAGAGTATCTCTTTCATTCGAAACTTTCCAAAAACAAAAAACCGTCCTGCCTTTTTTCGAAGCGGACGGTCAGTGATTCGGACGGATTCATTAAAATATCGATTTCATGAGATCAAGGATGAGTGCAGGGAAAATGCCCAAAATGAGAATTCCGATTCCACAGATCACCACCGTTGAATATGACAGCATCGGTAATTCAGGAACACTCGTTTCATCCGATTCTTTGAAATACATATACACCACAATCCGCAAATAATAGTATGTGGAGAATAAACTTGTGATCACACCCAGAACAGCGAGCCATGTAAGATTGGTCTGCACCGCGCTGGCAAAAAGATAATACTTTCCGATAAATCCCGCGAACGGAGGAATCCCTGTCAGGGAAAACATGAACATCGACATGAGTGCCGCCATCGCCGGTTTTCTTCTTGCGAGTCCGGCATAGTCCTGATACAAAAGATTTCCGCCGTTCTCTTTTTCCAGGATACCGATCACACCGAACGCACCGAGATTGGTCAGCGCATACGATACCAGATAAAATGTGATGCCTTGCTGCCCGAGCGGAATTCCGGAGGCAATACCGATGAGCATATATCCCGCATGGGCAATGCTGGAATACGCGAGCATGCGTTTCAAATTTGTCTGTGCCAATCCGAACCAGTTTCCGATCACCATCGATGATGCTGAAAGAAGCGCTATGACCATTGTCAGGTTTTTATCATGCATACTCATCGGAATGGAGAACGCAAGAACGAATGCCGAAAATGCCGCCGCCTTGCCTCCGGTGGACATCAATGCCGTTACGGATGTCGGGGCTCCTTCGTACACATCCGGCACCCACATGTGGAACGGAACGGCAGCAACTTTGAATCCGAAGCCGACCAGGATCAATCCCCATCCGATGACATGAAGCGGATCGTAGAATGCCTGCGGATATTGTGCCGCAATCCGGAGAAGATTAGTCGTTCCGGTCGTTCCGTAGATCAGAGCGATTCCGTACAGTAAAAATCCGGTGGCAAAAGCGCCGAGCAGAAAATATTTCAATGCCGATTCATTGGAAGAAAGTTTTGAACGGAAATACCCTGCGAGCACATAAAAACAAACCGACATGATCTCCAATCCGAGAAACATCGTGATCAGGTCTCCTGCCGAACCCATCAGCATCATTCCGATTGCGGAAATAGTGACGAGGACGTAATATTCTCCGTAGTGATATTCTTCTTTTTCCAGATACGGAACGGCGAGGAACAACGAAAACAGAGTGATCATTAGAAACAAAATATTGTAAAAACTTGCATATCCGCCGACCAGCAGCATATCGGAAAATGCGGTTTGATTCAGAGGAAAGAGATACACTGCTGCGCCAATACTTGCGAGGATTCCGGCGACACAGACATAGAACACGATCTTCTGTGAATTCTTAATCAGTGAATTGGCAAGAATCGCAAGAAGCGTGAATCCCGTGAGGATCAGGATCGGCAATGAACCGGTAATATCAGATGGTGAGAAGAATTCCATAAAATTTTATTTAGGACACCTCTAAAAACTCTTTTATTGTTCCGCTAAGAACGCTAAGAAACTCTACGAGTCGTAGACGCTAATATTTTTGTGCTGCATCAAAAATAAATCGTTTCCATTCTAGTTTTTTAGTAGAGTAGTTCAAGCATATATTTTTTCGCGGTTACTTCGCGTTCTTCGCGGATAAAATTTTTTAGTTTTTGGAACTACCCTTTAAAGAAAATGAACCAGATAATAATATACAACGGTATCAGATACGGCAATGTGAACTTATAGATATATTCGGCAAACGTCGGCATCTCCACTCCGCTCTGTTCGGCGATCGACTTCACCATAAAATTGGGTCCGTTGCCGATATACGAGCATGCGCCAAAAAAAACCGCCGACACGGAGATCGACTGGACATATTTCCAATGCTCGACGAGAAACTGTTCCATGTGATGCACATTGTCAATATTCAAACGGAACAGACCAAACGCTGCCGTCAGGAAATTCAAATACGTCGGAGCATTATCCAAAAATGCCGAGAGCATTCCCGTTGCCCAATAATATTCTCCGACAGTGACGACACCTAATTTTTCGGAATTGAGCGTCAGCCAATCCAGCGCCGGCATCATCGTTGTAAAAATACCAAGGAACAAAATCGCTACTTCTTGAATCGGATGAAAATTAAAATCATTTTTCTGATGGATCTTTTTATCGGTCGTATAGTAGGAACCGATGGCTGAAAGCACCATGATCGCTTCACGCAGGAACACCGGTTTTTCAATAAACACTGCCAGAATAATCGTGAACAAAAATCCGACGTTGAATAATCCTTTGAATGTGGCTTCTTCCCCCACTTCTTCGATCCTCTCACGGACTTCCTCGGATCGTCGTTGATAATTTCTACGATCCAGCAGATAAAATATCCCCAGCAGCGAACTCACACATAAGAACCAGACCGGTAGCATGAGTTTGGTGATCCAGAAGAACGGGATGCCTTTGATGAAACCGAGAAACAACGGCGGATCGCCGACCGGCGTCAATGACCCACCGACATTGCTGACGATAAAAATAAAAAACACAACGTGATACGGCTTGATCCTGTACTTGTTTACTTTGATGTATGGCCGGATCAGCAGCATCGAAGCACCGGTCGTTCCGATGATATTCGCGATCACCGCACCGATACCGAGCAAGATCACATTGGTGACCGGCGTTGACCTGCCGCGCAGTTGGATCGATATTCCTCCCGAGACAACGAACAAAGAGCCGATCAAGACAATAAAACTGATATATTCGTGCAACGTGTCAAGGACTCTTCCAGCGTTGTGCAGGATAAAAATATAATATCCGACAGTAAGCAATCCGAGTGAGATCGTAAACGCGGGATAATTCTTTTCCCACCACTTCTTATCAATGAACGGCGCTGCGGCAATTGCAAAAAGAAGCAGGACGAAAGGTAAAATCATCACGGGATCGACCGGAACGACCTCTCTGTTCCCGGCATATATCAAAGAACAAGCAAAGACCCCAAGAAAAAATATTTTTATAATGCGGCGCAGCGTCATCAAACGTCATTCCAGTCCGAACAAGATTCAAGTATTTTTCTGTCACATCCTGCACTCAAACAGGAATGACACCGAGAACCACAAACAATGAGAACAGTATCGTTCGTTCTCTCCATGTCTTTGTTATTTCGGTAATATGTCAACGGATGACATGGTTCCGCTTTTGGCGTTGTGCATCTGCATCACAATCTTTTTGGAAAGCGGTGCGGTATCCTTTAAGAATGTCGACGGATATACTCCGATCCAGACGATGAACAGCAACACCGGAAGAAGCAACGCTATTTCGCGTCTGCCGAGGTCCTTCAACGATTCATTTTCTTCATGCGTTACTTTTCCGAAGAACACACGTTGCACCATCCATAACATATATACTGCGGAAAGGATAACGCCGGTTGCTGCAATTGCCGCGTACACGTATGAATCAAGAAACACTGACTTAAATGAGCCGAGTAAAATCAAAAACTCACCGACAAATCCATTCAATCCCGGAAGACCGATGGACGATAGTGTAACAATCATAAATATGGTTGAAAAAACAGGCATCACTCGCGCCAGTCCTCCGAACTGCGATATCTCGCGCGTGTGCCGTCGGTCGTAGATCATGCCGACGAGCAAGAAGAGCGCCCCTGTGGACAGTCCGTGATTGATCATTTGGATGATCGCCCCTTGCATCCCCTCTTCGGTCATCGAAAAAATTCCGAGCACGATAAATCCCATATGACTTACGGAAGAATATGCCACAAGTTTTTTCACGTCCGTTTGCACCATCGCAACCAGCGCGCCGTACACAATTCCGACGACAGATATAACCGCCATCAACGGCGTAAACTGAAATGATGCTTGCGGGAAGAGCGGGAGGCAATAACGAATGAGACCAAAAGTTCCCATCTTCAGAAGCACGCCGGCAAGAATAACGGATCCAGCGGTGGGAGCTTCCACGTGCGCATCGGGTAACCATGTGTGCAAGGGAAACAACGGAACTTTGATCGCGAAAGACAATGCGAACGCTGCAAACATCCAGAGTTGGATGCTCATCGGGATCGACGGAGCGATCTGATAAAGTTTTAGCAAATTTGTGGTGAAACTTCCGCCGGGCAGTGTCGATGCGTAATATCCGAGCCACAAAATGGCGATCAGCATCAATAACGATCCTGCCATCGTATAGATGAAAAACTTCACCGCAGCATAAATTTTGTCTTTCCCACCCCAAATGCCGATGATGAAATACATCGGAATGAGCATCGCTTCCCAAAAGACATAGAATAGAAAGAGATCGATCGCAACGAACACACCGAGCATACCGACCTCGAGCAGCAGCATGAATGTGACATATTCTTTCAACCGGTCGGTGATCGATTCCCACGATGCGATGAGTGCGATGGGAGTGAGAAACGTGGTCAGCACTACCAGCAGAACCGCCAATCCGTCGACACCGACGAAATAGGAAATATCCAAGCCGGAGATCCACGGGTACTGTTCGACAAATTGCATTTGTGTATTCGCCGCATCGAAATTAAAATACATGAGCAGCGACAGCGCGAATGTCACAAGCGAGGTTGCGATACCGATGATCTTTACCAAATCCTTCTTCTCTTTGCTGATGAAGAGAAGAATTAGAATTCCGATGATCGGGGAAAATAAAGTGTATGTAAGAATGTTTTGCATATTCTTTTATGGGTATCTCTAAAAACCTATTCTGCGAATCCCGAAACTTCGGGACGTAATCTGCGGGAGAATATTTCCCGCTGATTTCGCTGATTACCACAGATAAAAAAGAAATCACTTTCGTTTTTTAGAGGTGCCCTTATATAATTTTCAAGATTATCAAGATTACAACCATTCAATTTTGAGAATGATGATAATCTTGATAATCTTGATAATGTTTCATCTTACCATTAAAAACCCAAGCACAAACAAAATCCCCGCAACAAAGACAACAGCGTAACTTTGCACAACACCGGTCTGCACCCGGCGGAAAATATCCGCAGTCACCGCAACAAACTTGGAGGAAAAATTAAGCGTGTTGTCGATGATCTTCACATCAAATATCTTCCAGAGGAATTTATCTGATGTCTGTTTAATGGGATTCACGATAACGGCATCGTACGCTTCATCGACAAAATATTTATTGAATAATAGTTTGTATGCACCGGAGAATCTGGCTGCAAATCGTTCCGCAATATCCTGTTTTTTCGTGTAGATGATATAACCCGCATATATGCCGAGCAAACCAACTCCAACAGATACTGCCATGAGGATCAGTTCAAGTGTGATCGAATCATGCACCGGTAAATTCATTTTCCCGTTCGCAGGTGCGAAGACCGGCTGTAAAAATTCTTCAAAATAATTGTGCCCGCCAAGCGCGTGCGGAACTCCGACATATCCGCCGATCACCGAAAGCAGGGCGAGAACGATGAGCGGGTACAGCATCGTCTTCGGCGGTTCATGCGGATGAACGTGATGATGATCTCCGCTCGCCGAGTGCGAAGCATCCTTCGGATCGAGTCTTCGACCTTTGGTGGAAAACCGTTCTTTTCCTAAAAATGTGAGCGAGACAAGACGGAACATATAAAAAGCGGTGATGCCGGCGGCAAGTACACCGATCATCCACATCCATGGCGAGCCATCGGCAAATGTTTTCCATAAAATTTCATCCTTACTGAAGAAACCGGAAAGCAAGGGAAAACCCGAAATGGCAAATGCACCGATGAGAAATGTTTTGAATGTCGTGGGCATATATTTTTGTAAGCCGCCCATTTTTTGAATGTCCTGTTCTTCGTGCATGGCATGGATCACTGCGCCGGAACCGAGAAAGAGCAGCGCTTTAAAGAAGGCGTGTGTCATAACGTGAAAAAGTCCGGCAGAGAAAGCGCCGACACCCAATGCGAGGAACATGTATCCCAACTGACTCACGGTTGAGTATGCCAACACTTTTTTAATATCATTCTGCACAAGACCGATGGTTCCGGCAAAGAATGCCGTCGCCAATCCGATGACCGCTACGATCTCCATTGTCGTCGGCGCAAGAGCGTACAAAATTGAACTGCGCGCCACCATATAAATTCCAGCCGTCACCATTGTTGCCGCGTGAATAAGGGCAGAGACCGGTGTTGGACCTGCCATCGCATCCGGCAGCCATACAAACAACGGGATCTGTGCAGATTTTCCGGTTGCACCGATGAACATAAAGAGTGTCATCCACATGATGACGGTGTTCCCTTTTTCGAACAGTGCAGCTTGAGAGAAAACATTTTCATATGTGAGCGAACCGAACGTCACATACATCAACAACATTCCGAGCAGGAAACCGAAGTCACCGATACGGTTGACGATGAACGCTTTTTTTGCTGCATCGCCGGTCGTTCCTTTTTCATAATTCTTTTCGTACCAGAATCCGATGAGCAGGTATGAACATAATCCTACCCCTTCCCATCCGAGGAACATCAGCAGATAATTATCGGCGAGAACGAGATTGAGCATGGCAAAGATGAAAAGATTGAGATACGAAAAAAATCTCCAATATCCTTTATCCCCGTGCATATAACCGATCGAATAAAAATGGATCAAACTTCCGACCCCGGTGACGATGAGCGTCATTAGGATGGAAAGTTGATCGACCTGGAAGGCAACGTTTGCCGAGAACGAACCGGCCGAAATCCATTGAAAGACCGTCACGATCTTCGATCGTTCTCCCGCCGGTAGCGAAAGCATTTCGATGAAAATGCCGAGACCCACGACGAACGACGCAAAGACCGCCAGCGTGCCGATACCGCCGACGATTATTTCATTTTTTTGCGCCGCAGGCGCATCAGCCTTTGGCTGAATTTTACGCCCGAGTAATCCGTTGATAAGAAAACCGATAAGCGGGAACAGAACGATGAGAGGAGCGAGAGAATACATAGTTTTTTGAATTACAAGATTATCAAAATTTTCAATCCCGTAAAAAGCACGGGACACTAAAAACGTGGATTGCAAGAGTAAACGTTCTCAGTTGAGTTCACATCTCGTTACGAAACTCTGTTTCGCAACGCCAACGTTCCCAAACAGACAGACTGTGTCAAAACTCTTGATTGGTCGGTAACCGCAATCTTTAGATTGCGAAATTGAATTGGAAACGCCCCGCCTCGGCGGGGCGCCTACCAAAGAAAAATGACTTTTCACACAGTCTGAGAGTTTGGGAACAAGAATGAAGCGAGAGCGTACTACCATTTCAAAATATTTATTTCGTCAATATTCACAGTTTGTTTATTACGGAAGAGCGAAATGATGATCGCCAATCCGACGGCAGCTTCAGCCGCAGCAACCACCAACACGAATAAAACGAGTATTTGTCCCGTTGCATCTCCAAGAAAGGACGAGTAAGCAACAAGTGTCAGGTTGACCGAGTTCAGCATCAACTCGATGGACATAAAAACGATGATAGCGTTGCGGCGAACGACCACGCCGAGCACTCCGCAGCAGAACATAAATGCCGAGAGTAACAGATAATGAGTTAATGGAATCATAATTTCATATTCACTCTCGCAAAGTCGCTAAGACGCAAAAAAAAAATATAAACTTTGCGGCTTTGCGTCTTTGTGGCAAAGCCATTCTTTGGAACGAGAAATAATTATTTATTGAACTAATTTTTTCTTTGCCAGGATCACCGCACCGATGATCGCGGCAAGCAGTAAAATCGATGTCACTTCAAACGGGAACAAGAACTTTGTGAAGAGCACTTTTCCGATATATTCCACCGTTCCCATCTCAGCAGCCAGCGGTGATTGCTGCACAAAATTATTTGCACTGCTGAATCCGAGGATATAGAGCAATTCCACCAGCAGTGCGACCGAAAACGCGATCCCTAAATACATCCGCAATCCCAGATGTTCCCGCAGACGAGTATCATCCCCTAAGTTCAACAACATGATCACAAAAACGAACAAGACCATGATAGCGCCGGCATACACGATAATATGAGCAACGGCAATAAATTGAGCGTTCAATGTAAGGTAAAGACCGCCAAGACAGAAGAAGTTGAGAATGAGATAGAGAGCACTGTTGACCGGATTTCGTTGAAGCAGCATCATCACCGCAGAAAAGGCAGAAACGGTTGCCAGAAAATAAAACACACCTTGTTCAAAAGTCATATCAAAATAAAGGATAAGTGAACGTGTTTGATGAAAAATTACGCACAAATATAAGGTTACTTCACTTGATAAGCAAAATGTTTTCGTTTTAAAACACGAATTCCTAAATCCTAAATTCTAAACACAAATTTTCAACGTTGGCCGTATTTAGGATTTTGATATTGGGATTTAGGAATTCAGAAAATTACAACTTCGGCATCGGACCTAACACGTCGGTCGGTACCATAGGGATAATCTTTCCGACTTTCGTATCTTTCAGTCCCTTCTCCACTTTGGCTCTATCGCCGACAATGATAATGGCGAGATCGTCGGTATCAATATATTTCTTTGCGACGCGGCGAACGTCATCTTTTTTCACCGCCAATACTTTATCGACATAATTATTGAAATAATCCTCCGGTAAATTGTATTGCACCATTTCCACAAGCTGACCCGCGATCGAAGCAACATTGCTGAAATTATCGGGATATCCGAGTGCAATGTAATTCTTCGCGCGATTCAATTCATCGTCGGTCACCGGTTTGGAGATTGCATCGAGCTCTTTCATGAATTCTTTCAATGCTTTATCGGTAACATCGGTCTGCACATCGGATGATGCCGTAAACGGTCCCGGATACGGACGGAACGAAAAACCGGAACCTGCACCGTACGCATAGCCGTTCTTTTCCCGTAAATTATTATTGAGACGCGATGTAAATGAACCTCCGAGAATGGTATTCATCACCAACAGCGGGAAATAATCCTGAGTCATTCTGTCCACGCCGACGCGGCTAATACGCATGACGGATTGTGCCGCTTCGGGCTTGTCGATGAGATAAATCTTCCTGTCACTGACCTGTTTACCAGTCGCCACGTGAGCGCTTTGCAGCGCCATCACGCCAAAGGCGTGAGTTGCTTGTTTTACATCTTTCTTTTCCCAGCTTCCGAGAGTATTTTCCAATTTTTCGATAACCTCATTCGCCTTAACGTCGCCCACAACAATCAAAAACGAATTATTCGGAAAGTAATAGGTCGAGTAAAAATTTTTGAGATCGTTCACCGAGAAGGATCTGATCGATTGCTCCGTACCAACAGATGAACGGCCGTAAGGATGATCCTTGCCGAACACCAGTTGGCTTGTCGCTGCAGCGGCGATCGCTCTTGGCTGGTCGTACGCCTGCAACAATGAAGTCACATATTGCTTTTGCAAACGCTCCAGTTCCGATTGTGGGAAATCCGGGCGCAGTACAATATCGGCGAAGAGCTTCAACGACTCATCGAACTTTGAAACCGTGGAGCGCATCGAAACTCCCGACGTGTGCAATCCTCCGCTGGCTCCGATCGACGTGCCGAGAAAATCGATCGCATCGGATAGTTCAAGTGCGGATTTACCCCCTGCTCCTTCATCCAGCATGTTCGCGGTTACACCGGCAAGTCCGAGCTTGTCGGACGACTCGTTGACACTTCCCGCTTTGACGACAAGATTCATCTGCACAATCGGCACTTCGTGTTTTTCGTACACGATCACCTGCAGACCGTTCTTTAATGTAAATTTCTGGACGGGATTGATCTTCACCGACGGAGTTGGTCCCAGCGCAGGTGGCTTTGTTCGATCTGGTGATTGAGCGGATACATTTAGAGGTAAAGCATATAATAAAAATACTAAGATGAACACACTCGCTGAATTGAAAATTGACAATTGAAAATTGACAATTGTGTTCTTTACATTGTTCATTGTTAATTGTTCACTGTTCATTGGTTTCATCTTATTTCCCCTCCGTGCTGACAACCGGTGAATTGTGTGCGGCAAGATCCTGCTTCCCTTTGGGTACAACGCTCAACACAACCCGGCCGTTGTCTTTCAGATATGTCTTTGCGATCGTTGAAATATCCTGCGGGTCGATGGCATAGTACCGGGCAAGATCCTCGTTGAAGTAATCCGGATTTCCGGTCAGATAATAGTAATTGTTCAATTGATCGGCTTTCCCGCCGAACCCGCCGATGTTCTCAAGACGATTCAAAAAGCTCGCCTCGTACTGATTGCGCGCCCGGTCAAGTTCGCGGGTCATCGGCGGTTCGCTTTTAATCTTATTGATCTCTTCCTGAATCACCTGCTCAAGTTCCGCCAATGTCCGTCCTGCCCGCGCGGTAGCAATGATCATAAACTGCGATACAAGTTTTTGCGATGCCTGATACGCCGTGACATCCTGTGCGATCTGCATTTCATAGACAAGTTTTTTATACAGACGGGAATTCTTTCCTCCGGCAAGAACCGATGCCAGCAGGTCCATCTCTGCATCCCCCGCAGTTAAAGACGCCGGTGAGATCCATGACATATACAACCGGGGTAATTGTACACGATCTTCGATCGTCATTCGTTTCTCTTCGTTCAACACAGGTACCGTTCTGTCCTGTGGCTGCACCGGTGTACCGGCAGGAATTTCGCCGAACCATTTTTCCGCAAGCGTTTTTGCGTGTGCAACATCGATATCACCGGCAATCGAAAGACTTGCATTGTTTGTAACATAGTATGTGCGGAAAAATTCTTTCACATCTTCCATCGATGCGGCTGAAAGATCCGCCATACTTCCGATCGTCGGCCAACTGTACGGATGTCCCTTCGGATACAATGCTTCGTCGACCATCAGATCGGCATATCCGTACGGGCGGTTTTCATATGATTGACGCCGTTCATTCTTCACCACATCTCGTTGTCCGTCCAATTTCTGCTGAGTCATGTCGTCAAGCAAATATCCGAGGCGGTCGGAATCAAGAAAGAGTGCAAGTTCGAGCGCGTTGCTTGGAATGTCTTCGTAATAATTTGTTCTGTCTACGTTTGTGGAACCGTTGTTGTTTCCTCCGGCGGCTTCCAGCCACTCGTCGAATTTCCCTTCGGGAACATTCTTCGATCCTTCGAACATCAAGTGTTCGAACAGATGGGCAAATCCCGTTCGTCCGGGTTTCTCATATCCCGATCCGACATGGAACCACGAGTTCACGGCAACGGTCGGCGTGGTTCTATCGACGTGCAGGATCACGTTGAGTCCATTCTTGAGTGTGAAGCGTTCGTACGGAACGGATAACCGTACGCTCTGCGCTGAAAGCGAACACGAACATATCGCAATCACTAGAAGAAGTTTCTTCATAAGTACTCCTGCAATGGTAAATAAATGTTGTCACGTCTGAGCGCCTTCGGCGCCTGCAACGCCGCAGGCGGCGCCATCACGCCAAAGGCGTGAATTGTTTCAAGATACTGCTGAGATCAGCTCAGTACCTTGGCGGCATTGGCTCTGCAATCATCGCACACTCCCTGTAAAAATACCATTCCGGCATTTTCATTCAAATATATTTCAATACTTTGCCATTTATTGTCGCTGGTACGAATTTTTTTGCAACGATGACAGATGGGCAATAATCCCTCAAGAACCAGGATGCGTTCATACTGTTTGTGCAAAGTGTATATCAAGATGGCGAATATTGAAAGAACGAAAATCCGGATCGCAGCATTGATCACCGAAAACTCAGCCGACCAAGGAACTTCCCAAATATTTAAAGAGAACACTAAACGCATCACCGGCATCCCGATCGCCAAGATCAATCCGAGAACGATACCGTTGAACCACGATGCCAGTACAACGGGGATAATAAATAACACCGGAAAATCAACGTACGGTCCCCAATTGAGGTTCATTAATAAAATGAGGATGGAAAGACCAATCCAATAGAACTGCAAGATTTCTTTTTTGAAGAGGAACAACATATCTGTCTCCTTTCAGGATTGATGGTGATAATCTTTGAGCAATAAAACACCATGGAAATTAGAATTTTAAATCAGCAAAGTAAAGAGCAGAATTACGAAGTGTTTACAATCTTCAAGGATACATTCCATGATCCGGCGATCAATGTTAAAACAACTCCATCTGTCCTCTCTTCAATTACGCCACGCTGTTTTTCATTACAGCAAATGTGAATTTTGTCCCGACACCGATCTGACTCTCCACGGTGATCGAGGAATTGTGCGCTTCTACGATGTGTTTCACTATGGCAAGACCGAGACCGGTGCCGCCCACGTCGCGCGAGCGGTCTTTATCGACACGATAGAACCGTTCGAATATTCTTGGCAGATGCTGAGGTGCGATCCCGATGCCTGTGTCCTCAACGCTAATTTCGATCCTATCTTTTTTGTTTTCAAACTTCACTTTCACTTCTCCCGACAAGTCGGGATCGGAATATTTCAGCGCATTATCGATCAGGTTCACGACCACTTGCCGCAGCCGTTCTTTGTCTCCGTAGATATCGACCGGTGTACTTTGGTCGCCGATGAGTTTTAAAGAAATATTCTTTTGTTCTGCCGCGGTCTGCATATCACCGACTGCCGATTGCAGGAACGAGACGGCATCGAAGAACCGGAATCGTAATTTCATTTCACCGGATTCGATGCGGGATATGTCGATAAGTTCGGTGAGAAGAGTATTGAGCCGTTCAATATTTTGAAGTGCCCGATGGAGAAACTCCCGATTCACTTTTTCATCATCAACGGCTCCGTGAAGGAGTGTTTCGATCAATCCTTGCGTTGAAAAGATCGGCGTGCGAAGCTCGTGCGACACGTTGCCGAGGAACTCACTCCGTACGCGTTCCAGTTTTTTCATTTGAACGATATCCGTCCGGAAACCGTCCAGCATCGCATTGAATGAATCGGACAATTCCTGCAGTTCATCCGATGAATCCACCATCAGCCGCTGCGGAGCCATCTTATCCTGCTGACCGTAGATCACCTCCTGAATCTTTTTGAGCGGGCGGTACACAAACAGGTAGAGAATGCCGAAGGAAACAAGAAGCGAAAGGATGAAAATGGAAACACCGAGAAGCTGGGATGTCAAGAACAGATAGAGAGAAATAACGCCGCCGACCGCGGCAATAATGATGGCAGTAAAAAGTTGGATGCGCAGAGAATACATGGTTGAGTGTTACACTTCTTTCATGCGGTATCCGACACCTTTGATCGTATCGATGTAGTCGGCGTTGTTTCCGAGTTTTTCACGGATCTTGCGAATGTGCACATCAACCGTCCGGTCGATCACGTACACGTTGCTCCCCCATATCTGCGAGAGCAGGGTTTCTCTCGTGACCACTTTGCCGGCATTCTTCACCAGGAACGAAAGCACTTCAAATTCCTTCTTTGGAAAGAAGATTTCTTTTTTGTTCACGTACACTTTGTAGGAAGAACGGTTGATCTCAATAATTCCGTGTTTGAGAATATCGGAACTGTCGACATCGTTCTGCTTTGATGACGACTTCTTCCGAAGGGTGAGTTTGATGCGGGCGATCAGTTTCGGAATGCTGACCGGTTTGGTAATGTAATCGTCCGCACCGAGTTCAAGACCAACCACCTCGTCCACCTCGGAACTCCGTGCCGTCAAAAAGATCACGGGAATTTTTGCTGTGGCAGAATTCTTCTTCAGCGCGCGAACAACTTCCAGACCGTCAAGTTCCGGCATCATCACATCGAGCAATATAAGATCAGGATTTTTCTTTGCCTGCGTGAGCGCTTCGTTCCCATTCTTTGCGGAAAGAACATCGAAGCCTTCCTTCTCTAAATTATATCTGAGAAAATCTATAATATCGCGTTCGTCGTCTGCAATCAGTATCTTTTGTTTCATCGTTTCGCCTTCTGTGTTATGCGAATATAGGGAAAACTTCCCCCCGCTTCAATTCAGAGGTGTTAAGCTACTGTTAAGGATTTGTTACTGTTTCATCATACACGATTACGAACTCAAACTTCTCCGGTATAATTTGCGATTGAAGTACGGAACAAGTGCGTTAAGTGTAGAAAGTTCAAACGAATCTTCTCTCGTTATCAGATCATTGGTGAGGATCCCGAACGTTCCTTGATTGCTGCGCACGTCCGCTTTTTCCGCAAATGTGTCGATCACCCTTCCAAGATCGGCGCCATCATGCATCACAACGTCCGCAAGAGCCGGCGGAACTTCAATACTGCCGGAACTTCCGTAGAAAAATTCGTCGCCGTCATACACGCATGACCAGCTTTGTAAAAATACTTTCTCACCGACTCGAAATAATCCTCCTTCTACTCCGACCGATAACACTGTTTCATTCTCCTGTTCTTCATACACTGCCTGCGACCGTTGCTGCGCGCCGCGCATCAACTCGTCGATCGATTTGGGTGTGTCGGCAACGCCGCTTTCGATCTGGATAGTCTCGAAGCGGATGGTACGTTCAATCGATCGAAAATGGACTGCCAATTTTTCGACAGCCCGTCTGACTCCGTTGACTTTGGGTGTTCGGGTACTGGCTATTCGGATAAGCATGGGACCTGCAAGATCTTTTCTTGTTATTTTTTCAACTTCTCGAGGTTCGGCGGCGTCGGAAAAATCTTTTTGAGTTTGACAGTCCTGATCTTTCCTTCAACGGTAGTTAAGATGATATCGATGTTGCCATCAGCAAATTCTGAAATGACCTGACGGCAGGCACCGCAGGGCGTGATAAATTCTTTTTGATCGGTCGTTACTGCAACGGCAAGAACTTTTCGCTTCCCTTTGTACGCGGCATGGAATATCGCGTTTCGCTCGGCGCAAATGGTCAATCCGTATGACGAGTTTTCGACATTGCAACCGGCGATGATCTCACCCTCATCGGTCAAGATCGATGCTCCGACGCGGAATTTTGAATACGGTACATAGGCATGTTTTTTTGCTTCTACGGCTTTGCGGATCAGTTCATTACGGGTCTGTTTGTTCATTCATTGCTCGCTGTAGTGGACTGAAATAGTTGAACTACAATTCGTCAGCATGACGGTGTGAGAAATAATTCATTATTGGTAAGCACTCAGTGTAGCAACCCTTGAAGGGTTTTTTTATAGACCTTTTCAGAGATTAAAACCAAACAAATTATCAATTTGTAAAACCCTTCAAGGGTTCTGCCGTTATCTAACCACGCTGAGTAGTTACCATTATTGTAATAATCAGTTCTTTTGCCGATTGAAGTGAAGATTACGCAAATACTCCCACGAATACAACCCCGTTCCATGCCCGTCCCCCCACATGATCTGGATCGCATAACTTCCCACGGGAGTGATTGCTTTCAGATCGTAATGACCCGGCAGTTTTGGCTGCACCACCGGAAGTATTTGATGCATCAATATCGTTTCGCCTTTGCATCCTGCACAGGGACATTCGTCACGCAGTTGCTGAATGGTAAATGGCGTTACGACTCCATCGTCCCAGGTTATTGTAATGGTTTCTTTGTCGGTTTGTTTGATCGATGTTGGTCTCATAGAATAAATTACTCACTGGAGTTACGCAAATGGCTATTAACATTCACCTAACTGGTGTAAATTCGAAATTCGAATCTCTAAATACGAAACAAACTCAAAACTCGAATGTCCAAAGTTCTTGGAAAAAGCGCGGTAGTTTGAAGCATTTGAATTTCGCATTTGGAATTTGTTTAGGATTTCGGGTTTAGGATTTCGAATTTTTTTACGCCCTGCGTAACATCGGTTACTCAATAAAGAATAAGTTCATCATATCTTCAAACAAAAATCTTCTATTGTATTTGGAGTAACGAGACTTTTCTCTTCAACCTGATAACTCTGTAAAAAAGTTTTTGGGAATTTTGGCGCAACATTGTCGCTCCACTTAAATTCAAATGCGTATAATTTTCCATCCCGTTCTTCAATGTAATCAATTTCCTGCTGCTGGGTTGTTCTCCAAAAATAGCGTTGCGCATCAACGCCATTGTAGTGAAGTAATTTCATCCGTTCACTCATTAAAAAATTTTTCCACAACGCACCAATATCATCCCGTATATGCGGTAATGTAAAATTACCGATGATCGCATTTCGTATTCCATTATCGTAAAAATAGATCTTCTTCCCTCTTTTGATTTCGTTTCTAACATTTCTATTCAGTGCAGGAAGTCGGAAGACAACGAACGTTTGTTCAAGCAACGTTACATATTTTTCTACAGTTTCATTATCGGCGCCGACAAGTTGAGCAATTTCACGGTACGAAACTTCATTTCCAACTTGTAGCGCTAATGCTTTCACAATTTTTTCCAGCAACGCGGGTTTCTTCATCTGTTCCAACGTCAGAAGATCTTTATATAAATAACTTCCCGCCAATAGTTTCAGCAATTCTTTTTCTTCGCTTTGCTTCACAACAATTTCGGGATAATAACCAAAGATCAAACGATGTTCAAGCAATCGTTTTTCTTCAATGATGCCGTGATGCTCCGTCATTTCTCCGAATGAAAGAGGATACAACATAAATTCATATTTGCGACCGGTGAGCGGCTCATTTGTTTTGTTTGCAAGTTCAAACGCAGATGAGCCTGTTGAAATTACTTGCACATCGGGAATTTGATCTATAATGAGTTTCAATATCAACTCAATATCAGGAATTCGTTGGGCTTCATCTATAAAAACTATTTTGTTGCTGCCGATAATTATTTTGAGTTTAGTAGATGTTGTTGTATGCAACAATTCCCGAACATCCGGTTCATCTCCGTTAAGAAAAAGGATTTTTTCTTTTCGAGCGGAAAGAATTGTATGAATCAATGTGGTTTTACCACACTGATGCGGACCGAAAAGGATTATCGCCTTTCCTTTATAGAATCGGCTTTCAATTGTATTTTGGATTGTTCTTTGTATCATATTTAGCGGTTGTAACCGCTAAATAATATAATATTTGGCGGTTTGAATCGCAAGATGTTATAAAAAACAAAACGTCAACGGATGTCTGACGACGCTAGTCGTCTGACACCTTCTCGAACTTCCCGGCAAAGACGTCAGACATACAAAACATGGCAGATGTCGCACGGATTTATTTCATGTGTAGGTGCGGACGCCCGTTCGTTCCTAAATTAGTGAGCACTGAAAAAGTCTTAATTACACGCAACCTTCCGAAGGTTATCTTCAAGAAATGATATTATTCGAAAGATTTTCACATGCTAATAAGAAAACCTTCGGAAGGTTTTCTACTTTTTCAGTGAGAACTAAATTAAATTACCCCAAATATTTTTTCATTCCCATTTTGCACTGATGGGCATCCGTACCTACAATTTGCATTTATGTAGGAATGGACGCCCGTCCGTCAACAAAGACGTCAGACATACAAAACATGGCAGACGTTGTGCCTACATCTTCCTTGGGTCTTTCACAAATTTATGTAACAAAATAACCGCGCTTACGGCAAGCAATGCCGTTATACCAAAAACCGATCCGTATCCGATCTTTGGCACAAGCCATCCGAAGAGAATGCCGACTAACACGGTCGGCGCCGTGAGTGTATTGGCGATACCGACATACACCGGACGATCGCTTTCTTTGCACATCTCTGCAACAAAAGGTAACCGAGAGATCGTCTGCACTTGTATTGAACACGCCAAAAAGAAAAAGACAAATCCATACATAAAAATATTCGGCGAAAGGATCGCCAGCAGCGATGCCATCGCGGAACAGAATGCAAATGCGAGCAGATTCACTTTATGACCGAACGAATCCGCAATAATCCCGAAAGCAATGTTGGCAACAACACTTGTCAGCATCACGATCGCAGTAAATGTTCCCGCAGAGGAGGACGGAAGGGAGAATTTTTCTACCGCATATACCGAATAGAACGATGATGCGGCAACGGACATTAAAATGAACGCATCGGCAAATAGAAAATGGCGAAAATTTTTATTGGAACGGATGATCGTTCGCGCTTCGTGGAGGATATTAAACTTCTTTTGTTCCGTTTCGCCAACCTCAGTCGGTTGTTCGGCGATCTTGCTGATGAAATAGAACGAGAACATGGTAACAATGAACGCTCCAAAGAACAGCAACGCAAAATTGATCGGAAAAACAACGGCATATAAGACGAGCCCGACAATTGATCCGCCGACCGCTCCTGCGGCAGAACCGAGCAACTGGCGAATTCCCATCAATCGTCCCCGTAGTTTTACCGGAACAGTTTTTGTATAAACCTGAAACCACGGCAGACCGGCAACGCTCCCAAGCGCTGCGGTGAGAAACAGCAGCAACAGAAACAACGATACCGCAAATGTGGATGAAATGTTTCCAACCGCAATCAATACTGTAACACCGGAGATGAAAAGCATAAACCGATGGACAAATCCCCACTTCACCATTGCCGGTTTAAAGAAGGCTCGGCGCTGCAGATATTGCGCGACAAATGCCGCGGGAATATTCAATCCGATCATCCACAATACTTGAACCGAACCGATGGCAATGGCGCTGCCGCCAAGCTCTTTAATAAAGATCGGGAAAATCGTTGGTACGGAGATCAGGCTCATTCCAAAAACATACAACGAACCGTCGGCAAGATGCATGTGAAGATTTTTCCGAAGGGATGCCGTCTGCTCCGGCGAATGGTCGGATGGAGTGGGAAGAAGTTTCTCAATGAGGTTGAGCATATGGGGTAAAAATACCAATGAAAAACCTTACAACCAAATCCTATCTGGTTAAATGATGATTGTCATTCTCTGACAAATCCACGTGGAGTGTTTTTGTGCGAGATTTTCGTCCGGCTCGCAAAAGACGCTTTGCTTCGAGAACGCATTTTCCGTATCTTGATGCCATGATAGAACAAAAAATCCCAAAGCGCAGACAACTTCGAGAACTCGTTATGCAGTCGCTGTATGCTTTGGAAATTTCAAAAGATCCTCCGCAGCATATCGTTGATACACTCCTTTCCGACCTGAAGAACAGTGCAGGCGATTACGAATTCGCCGTTACGCTGTTTCTGACGACAGTGAACCACCAGGCTGAACTCGACAAAAAAATAAAACAAAAAACGGAACATTGGGAATTTCACCGCATTGCGCTCATTGATAAGCTATTACTGCGAATGGCGATGAGTGAGATCATGTACTTCGCCGATATTCCCCCAAAGGTCAGCATCAACGAAGCGATCGATATTGCGAAGGATTACAGCACGGATTCAAGCGGTACATTCATCAACGGTATTCTCGATGCTCTTTTGAATGATATGAAAAAAAACGGCGCCCTGACCAAAACAGGGCGAGGCCTCCTCGATTCATCAAAGAAGAACATTTCAAAAAAATCAACCTGATGACTGAGACATCATCTCCTTCCTCCCGTTTCCAAATTTTTGTGTGGACGCTCTTTGATTTTGCCAACACGTCATTTTCAGTAATGATCGTAGCGGTCGGCTATTCTCTGTACTTCAAAGAGATCGTTGCCGGAGGAAGCGGACGCGGCGATTTTTTGTGGGGCATCGCTGTCAGCATTTCAATGCTGCTCACTGCCCTTATTGCTCCCGTCCTTGGTGCGGCGGCAGATTTTTCTTCCCGACGCAAACGATTTCTTTTTGGATTTACGATCATCAGCATCATCTGTACAGCGTTATTGTTTTTCGTCCACGCGGACATGATCCTCGTCGGGATGGCGCTCTTTATTCTCGCCAACATCGGATTTGAGGGCGGTCTTGTTTTTTACGACGCCTTCCTCCCCAATCTCACCACGGCACGAAGTTACGGTCGTGTGTCCGGTTATGGTTTTGCGATGGGATATGTCGGTTCACTTGTTACATTGCTGATCGCCATGCCGCTCTACGCAGACGGATTTGTGAACGAGAATCTTCCCAACGTGCGGGCGAGTTTTTTAATCGCTGCGGGAATATTTTTTGTATTCTCCGCGCCGCTGTTCGTTTTTTTGCGCGATCATAAGACTAAGTTCGAATACAAAGTGTCGTATGTCAAAGCCGGGATTCAGAGGGTGCGCGATACAATCGGCCATTTGAGAAATTACCGGAACGTTGCACGCTTTCTTCTTGCATTCTTCATCTACAACGACGGTATTCTGACCGTCATTTCATTCGCGTCCCTTTTCGCGACACAATCACTCGGGTTTTCACTCCAAGAAGTTTTACTTCTTTTTGCAGTCGTGCAGGCATCGGGTATTGTCGGTTCACTGGTATTCGGAATCGTTACCGATAAAATCGGAGCAAAGAAAACGATCAACATTAATTTATTTTTGTGGATGCTTGTCACTGCCGGAGCATATGTTGTTCAATCCAAAGAGATGTTTTATTTTATTGGAATAATTGCCGGCAGCTCGATGGGGGCATCGCAAGCATCCAGCAGAAGCCTGATGGCACAACTCACGCCCAAAGAACGCGAAGCAGAGTTTTTCGGATTTTACGACGGATTGTGCGGCAAAGCGTCTGCCGTCGTTGGTACTTTTTTGTTCGGACTGATTTCGTATATTACAGGTGATCAGCGGATTTCGGTCTTAACAATCGGACTCTTTTTTGTCGCAGGATTTGTTCTGTTACAGAGAGTGGACGATACTCAATCCGCCCGCTGAACTTCAGGGTGGTTCCAAAAACTCACTTTTGAGTTTACAAATATGCGTTTATCTTAGAAATATTGGAATGACAACTAACAAAAATTGTGCGTATGCATGCTTCGCATAGTTTTTGGAACTACCCTTCAACACAATCATTGTAATCATTCCCCCTGTGAGGGGAATATGAGGAAGAGTCACATGAAAACAATGTTAGCTGCCGTCGTCGCGCTGTTGCTCGCTGCTCCGACGGAGAAAAAAATTCTCAACGACAACGAACACGTAAAAATTGAGCTTCGTTCGCCGTCGAAGATCTCTGCAAGCGCTACCGGTGAGATCGCTTTTTTCTTTACACCCGAATTCGATATTCACGTCAATACGACCCCGGCATTCGAACTCGTATTGGATAAAAACTCCGCGTTTGAAGCCGTCGACACGCCGCGGTTTCAAAAAAATAATAAAGATTATCTCGACACGACAAAGCCGATCGAATTTTCATTCAAAGTAAAAAAAGAAATAAAACCCGGCAAACAGTTGTTGAAGGGTTCCCTGCGATATTTTTATTGTTCGGATAAAGAAGGCTGGTGCAATCGTTACGTTCAATCCATCGAAGTGAGCATCGAAATCACGAAATGAAAAATATCTTCTTCTTCTCCGATGTTCATCTCGGCTTGCAGGATCAGCAGCATGAAAAAGAAAAAGAGAAACGTTTCCTCTCTTTCCTTTCGCATGTTGAAGAGCACGCCGAGCAGTTGTTCATCATAGGAGATCTTTTCGATTATTGGTTTGAGTACAAGTATGTCATTCCCCGCGGGTATCATCATGTCATTTCTAAATTAGGGATGATCGTTGACAGTGGCATTAAGGTGCATTACCTCGCCGGCAATCACGATTTTTGGTTGAAAGATTTTTTCCCCAAGGATCTTGGAATTCCGGTCTATAAAGATCCGTTCAGCATTGAATTGCGCGGAAAGAAATTCTACCTGCATCATGGTGATGGACTTGCGTTACGGGATACCGGTTACCGCATCCTCAAAAAAATTCTGCGCAGCCGGATCAGCATCGCATTGTTTTCAACACTCCATCCCGATTGGACGGCGCCGATCGCTCTCGGTTCGTCCCACAAAAGCCGTGAATACACCGGCGGAAAAGATTTCGGCGAAACGGACGGGATGTTTCTCTTTGCAAAAGAGAAAATCATCACGGAAGGGTTCGATGTCGTATTGATGGGTCATTGGCACAAGCCCCTCGAACTGAAAATTGAGAATGGTGTGTATCTGAATCTCGGTGATTGGATCACCCACAACTCGTATGCGGAATTCGACGGCAATACGATAGAATTGAAAGAGTGGAAACTATAGAGTTGGCAAGTCTGTAAGACTTGCCAACTCTTCCTGAAAAGATTATGGCAAACAATTCCAAAAAACTTCGCTACAGTTCCGAAGAAATGAAAAAGTATTTTAACGACCCCGCGTACCGGCAAAATATGCTGGAACGAGGAAGAGGATTTTATAAAAAATACCGTTTCTACTTCTACGGCGCACTGATCATTTTGCTTGCTCTGCTTGTTCTGTATGCCAACTACATTGTTTCGGGCCTTCCTTCTCTCGAAGAACTTGAAAATCCCAAACCGGAATTGGCGACAAAGGTCTATTCTGTCGACGGTGAAGTGCTCGGCACGTTCTTTCTCACTAAAAATCGTTCGTATGTGTCGTACGATCAAATTCCTCCCAGCGTCGTTGTTGCATTGATAGCCACGGAAGATAAAGATTTTTACAGCCATTGGGGTGTTGCATCGTGGAGATTTATCCGCGCGTTGATCAAAAATCTGCTTGCTCTTCGATTACGGGAGGGCGCCAGCACTATTACCCAGCAGCTTGCCCGCAATCTTTACGGATTGCAGGGATCGAATGAAAATGCGTTCGACAAGGCAACACGAAAACTGCGCGAGTTCATCACATCGGTGCAAATAGAAAAGAACTTTACCAAACGTGAAATTCTCGAGATGTATCTGAACACGATCTATTTCGGGCGGGGTGCGTACGGCATCTCTGCGGCATCCGGCGTTTTCTTCGGAAAAAGCGTCGAGGAACTTACCCCGGGCGAAGCGGCGATGCTCATCGCCATCCTCAACGGTCCGGCATATTACGATCCGATCCGCCATCCAAATCGCGCAACCGGACGTTGGAATTTGGTGATCGGACAGATGGTCAAAGACGGACGAATAACGGAAGAACAGGCAGAAAAGATCAGAAACGAACCCCTCACCTTCTCCACGAACGAAGTCGAAGGTCCGCTCGGACTCGCATCTCATTTTGTGGAATACATCCGTCAGCAGATGAGAGAGAAAGCGGAAAAATACGGCTTCAATATTTACAAGGACGGTCTCTCGGTGTACACCACGCTCGACAGTAGAATGCAGAGATATGCCAATCGTGCGGTCGAAGAACACCTCGCAGAAAAACAGCCTCAGTTCAATCAATTGTGGAATTGGAACAACAAACAAAATCTACTCCAACGCATTGTGGATAGAAGTGCCCATCAATCACTACAATATCAGCGTGCGACAAATAAAGACAGCATGTTGAACGCGCTCAAGCATAATCGTCAATTCATCGATTCAGTGAAACTCGTATCGCAAAGCATTGAAGTCGGTTTTATCGCGATCGATCCTCAGAGCGGCGGAATACGCGCGATGATCGGCGGAAGGAATTTCCGTTCGTTCCGGTACGGACTCAATCACGTCACACAGATCCGCCGTCAGCCCGGTTCGGCATTCAAGCCATTCGTGTATACGGTGGCGATCGACAACGGGTATCCGCCGACGTACGAGATTCTCAATCAACCTGTTACCGTAATGATGGCAGACGGAACCCGATGGACACCGGGAAATTTTGAAGGCGACGTCGGCGGTAAATTCACTCTTCGCGAGGCATTGGCAAAATCCATCAATCTTGTCGCAGTTCGTGCGATCATGGAAATTGCACCGAAGGAACAAGTTGCCGAGTATGCAAAACGCATGGGAATAAAATCTCCGGTCCCTCCGTACGAATCCATAGCACTCGGCACTGCGCAAGTCACTCCGCTGGAAATGACATCGGCATTTGGGGTGTTTGCCAATGAAGGTGTCTTGGTTGAACCGATCTCGATCCTAAAGATTGAAGATAAAGACGGCAATGTTATTGAGGAAAATGTTCCGGAGCGGCGCGAAGTATTAAGCAAAGAAACGGCATACATCATGACCAGCATGATGGAAGATGTCGTCAACATAGGTTCGGGAACTCGCATCCGCAATTACTTCCATTACCCCGCCGCCGGGAAAACCGGAACAACGCAGGATTATGCCGATGCATGGTTTGTCGGGTTCACGCCGCAGCTTGCTGCCGGTACGTGGGTGGGGTTTGATGATCAATCGGTGACCTTCAACGGCGCTGACGGACAAGGAGGGCGCGCCGCTGCTCCGTTATGGGGACGATTTATGAAGTATGTGTACGAAGATAAAACCATTCCTGTCACGCAACCGTATTTTCGAATGCCGAACGGGGTGGAAAAAGATTCGATCTGCGTCGATACCAAAAAATTGGCGACGGAGTTTTGCCCGCACAAGATTGTCGAAGTATTCAATTCAAAATATTTACCGGCGTTCTGCCCGATTCACACCAGCGCAGAATCGTCAGGCACGGGAAGTTCAACTCAGTTTTAACCCAAGTTCGACTCGCCTCGGCGAGGAGTGAAAAAAAGTTGATGCGTATGCATACGTATGTATCCTTCGGAATTTTTCCAAAGTGTCGAACATGGGTTAACTGCCCACTATTTCGGATGCGGTTCCAACTTTTTGGGGTGTCATACATCTTTAAGATGACTGACATCCCGCCTCAACAGTTGATTCACTTTCCCATACACCATTCGCGTTTCAATCTTCTTCATGTTTTCCGCATTGGGACACCCTAAGAAACAAACGAATTGGATGCGAAGCATCCTTCGGATATTGTTGTAGATAAATATTCAACCCACATATTTCAATCCTCGTAGAGGATTTATACTCCGCATAATATTTCCTTGCTGACAAACGTCAATCAAAAAAAACAATTGATCCTCTACGAGGATCTGTTTGCCAGAGATATGTCTTATTACAAAAATTAAACATCTACGATGTTTTACTAAATAAAGAACCCCGACGCAAGCGTCGAGGTATTCTTTCGAATAAAAATATTTGATTTAAACTTAATTGAAAACAAACCGCCTGGCTTTACCGTTCTATATCTTGTCCCGAAGGGATGCATTCGCACAAGAGAATGACAAAGGCATCACGAACCATTTTGGGGAACACCCGAGCTAATCAAATGGCGCCTCTGGCGCCACTGAACCATTTTCTCAACTT
>OBOI01000021.1_pt1 | contig 93873 bp, 66 predicted proteins | sample 1670151 | NCBI WGS metagenome assembly OBOI01 (sample SAMEA104232303, study PRJEB22302) | sediment metagenome | biome: forest; feature: aquifer; material: sediment | place: USA | collected 2011-08-07 | depth 0.01 m | reverse complement strand
ATCCAGCGCGCGCTGGACATCTTCGAGCGCGTTGGCCGGGAAGTCGGACTCATCTGAGAGTGTCCTGTGAAGGCAACGCTCTAACCGGGTGAGAAACTGTGCCGCACCCCTTTGGACAAGGACGAGGGCCACGGCGAAGGCACGAACTACGCTGTGCGCTGTCGGGTTTGGCCGGGCGGGATAGGCGCAGCCGTGCGTTCGGGATACCAAACGCCAGGCGTTGCCGGGGCCGCCCGCATTCCCTACTACAAACTATAGACAAATGAACAAGGGCATTGTATAGATGATGCGACAGTTTAGGTTCAATGCACCGGGTCTAATCCCACCGGCTTTCAGCCGGTCAACTTTCAGTAGCTCGTTTGTCTGTCTCATACGGAATGCTGCTCATATGAAGGCAGTTGTTGTGTGCGCTGTGCGGAACTGTGCTGCGACCTACGCGGGTAGGCCCGTGGCCGCTTCAGCGGCCCGTTCCGCGACTTTCAGTCGCAGGCAATCCTACCGCCTTTAGGCGGTAGTGGTTTAGTATACCGAACATAATGAGTTGAACCTTGCCACTGTGCGACGCCGTCACGTTTCCTTTGGGCAATGGTTGGGACTCATTGCCCTTTGGCAGCGCTGGCCAAAAACCTGTTCGCGTGGTTCCTTGCCAATTCGTCGAACCAAGCCAAACAGGCTCGTGGATGGGCCAATCAGAGGGCAGACGCTTTGTCTGGCAGTTAGTGACGAATCAGGCGTGGCGCAGTGGACAACAATGACTATCGAAAAGTTGGTTGCCGGACCCAGCAGATAGTTCAGTGAGAGGTGAGCCATGAGATTTACGAAGCCGATGGTCTTGAGCCAATCCGAAATGGAGAAGATCCACGCCGGCTCGCTTGCGATTCTGGAACGGGCGGGCGTGCGTGTTCTGGACCCCGAGTGCCGGGTCCTGCTGGCCAAGGCCGGCGCGAAAAGTGACGCCCAGGGCGAGAAAGTGTATCTGCCAAGCAAACTGGTCGAGGAATACCTGGCGCAGGCGCCGTCGCGTTTCCGACTGTGTCGGCGCGACGGGACGGCGATTGAGGTGGGGACCGACACGCGCGTCTTCGGGTCGCTGGCCATCGATCCATGGGTCATAGATTTTGAAACACAGAGACCACGCCGGCCGGTACTGGCCGATGTCGTTCGAAACACGCGTTTGGGTGACGCCTTGGACAACGTCGCGTTCATGTACCGGATGGATATGCCGCCCGAGGATGTTTGCCCTGAAGAGGCGTACATCAAGACCCTTGAAGCGTTTGCGATCAACACAACCAAGCCCATGCTGGCCGCGCCGGCATCTCGAGAGATGCTGTACAACTGGCTGGAACTGGCGGACATTCTCGCCGACGGATGCTCGCTCGCTGAGCGTCCCATCCTCTCTCTGTGCACACCCGTAACCACCCCCTTGACTTTCCACGAGTTCGACGCCCAAGTCATGAAGGAGGGGATTCGCCGGGGGCTGCCGCTGTGTGGTCAGACCGAGCCGATTGCCGGGACCACCGCGCCGCTGTCGTTTGCCGGCGGGTTGCTTATGGGCAACTGTGAGAATGTATTCCTGGTGGTGATGGCCCAGTTGCTCAAGTCTGGCTCGCCCATTGCCTATTCGATTGGGAACGCGCTGACGGATTTCCGAACAGGACGTGCTGTTTTCTTCCCGGCTGACAAAATGCTCTGGAAAATCGCCTCTCTGCAAATGGCCGAGTTCTACAAGTTACCGATTGAGGCGGAGGCTACCGGCAGCCTCGTCGGGCGTTACGACACTCAGAACGGCGTCGAGCATGCCCTGCATATGCTCCCGGCGGTCATCTGCGGCGGAGGCATGTTCAACGGACTGGGCTCCTGCTACAACGCCTGCGGCATGTCGACCGAGATGGTTATGATTCATTCGGATATTGTTCTCTTGATGGAGCGCCTGCGCCAGGGCGTGGACGTTAGCGAAAAGCTGATGGCGGTTGAGTCGATTATTGACGCTGGGCCGGGCGGGACTTTCCTGATGGACCCGCTCACCGTGGAGATGTTGCGGACAGAAGAATTCTTCACCACCGGATGTTTCGATCGGTTGGGCGAACGCAGCCCCAACCGGTTTGAAGATTCTCTTCTGGCCCGTGCTCATCAGCGGGTGGAAGAACTGCTCTCAACACATACTCCTGCCGTGCCGACGAAGATCGTCGAAGAAATACGACTGTGGGCCACAAAGAAATGCGATGCATCGGGGAAAGGTTCATAGCTGAACCTGTTGCGCGGGTACCTCCAATGGGGCGCCGGTCCACGGAAAACCCGGCCTCGAACCCAGCGAAGTGCGACAGCTGGAGTACTGCCTATGAATATCATCAGTTCTCCTTCCAACCATGTCCCTTCGCTGGTGTCATGACTGCCGAGTGGGACAGACGGGGGGGCCTTCTACGTCCTACCGTCCTTGATCCCTAGGGCAGACGCAACGCTATGTTCGGGATAGCAAACGACCAGCTATGCTCAAGCCCCGAACTAATACTAGAAGCTGTTTCAAAACCTGATTTGCGGACAGACTTCTCAGCCGAGGGCGGCTGAGCCACATGGTTTTGCTGCCGAATACGGAGGTCGATGTGGCACAGGCGCCCTCGCCTGTGGGTTTTGAAACAGCTTCTACATAAGTTATTGACAAAGAGCGCGGCGCGGTGTATAAGTATGACCGGCGTTCGGTATACTGAACAGCGTGTTCATGGTGAGATTGACTGCCACGTGGCGTGGTGGGGTTTACTGCGATGGACGGCAGGAAGTTCGCGGATGAGTGACATGAAATTCAAAGACAGGATCATACCTCAGACACGTCTCCCAGGAAACACGCATCGGGGCGGCTTGGCCGGCAACGTTTCAACGTGCAAGGCTGCCATATGGAGGGGCGATAATCGCCTGGAGTTGATCGAGAGGGAAATCCCCAGTCCCGGCCCGGGCAAAGCGCTCATTAGAATCAGAACCGCGGGTATCTGCGGGACCGACCTTCACATCTTGTCCGGAAAACATCCCGAGGTAAGGCCCCCTTTGGTTCCTGGGCACGAGTTTGCGGGCGAAGTCGCTAACGTGGGCGACGGCGTTGACGGGAACCTGCTGGGCGCGCGGGTGGGCGCCGATTCCTATGTGGGGTGTGGCGAGTGCGCCTATTGCCGATCCAGGCGGCCGCAGTTGTGCGAGAAGGGACCCTGTGAGCTGGGGATCAACCTGGACGGGGGATGGGCTGACTATGTCGTGGTCCCGGCCGAGAACCTGTATCGGCTGCCCGACGAGGTTTCCTTCCTCGAAGCCGGCGCCGGCTGCATCTTGAATTGTCCCATGGCGGCCATAGAAACGGTAAGGGTGGAGCCCGGCGACGTGGTGCTTATTATCGGCGATGGTCCGTCAAGCCTTGTCATGGTTCAGATCGCCGTTCTCAAGGGCGCCTCCAAGGTGGTTGTGGCCGGGCACAGAAAGCGCCGCCTTTCACTCGCCCTGGAACTCGGCGCTTGCCAGGCGATCAACACGCACGCGGCGGACTGGAGGGAGTCCCTCAGGGCGCTCCCGAGAGCGCCACAGGTCGTGATAGACGCCGTGGGCAAGTCGGAGACTTTTGCCCTGGCGCTCTCGCTGGCCGGCCGGGAAGGCCGGGTCCACCTCTTTGGGCTGCCCGAGGGGCCGCTGGACGGCATCCCACTTGACGCGTTGTTGTTCAAAGAACTCAGGATAGTGAGCTCGACCGGCGCTCCCTCTCTCTGGGGAGCGGCGATGGAGCACCTCCGCCGCGGCCGGCTGCGGATTGCGCCGATCATCAGCCATCGCTTTCCCCTCGAAGAAGCCCCCGAAGCTCTGCGCTACATCGTTCATCACCCTGAGGAAATGGTGAAAGCTGTCTTCGAAATGAACGGAGGCCCGGTGTGACGCCGAGAAGCAGGAGCGAGGAGCCGTGAGACTGAGCTGTTTGCCTGTGTCATACTTTGGGGAGATCATCAGCGGGAGAATGTCCGTGGGGGCGTGGGCCTGCGAGGCGGCAGGCTTGGGGCTCGACGCCGTTGACTTGAGCGTGCTCTTCCTCAAGTCGCGCGATCCGGCCTATCTGGGGAGCATGCGCAAAGAGGTCGAAGGAGCCGGACTGCGCGTGGCGGTGATCAACACGTATCCCGACCTGACGCATCCCGACGCTGCCGAGCGACGACGTCAGTTGGCGCAACTTGAGGCGGACATCGCCTCGATTGGCTTGCTCGGCGCGGAAATGGCGCGAGTCACCGCCGGACAAGCGCATCCGGAAACCGGACGGAGGGACGGGATCACGTGGGCGGTTGAAGGCCTGACGCGCGCCGCCGACGCCGGGGAACGGCATGGGGTGCGGTTGGTCTATGAGAACCACTCGAAGCCCGGTGCGTGGAAGTATGCCGACTTCTGTTACCCTCCGGATATCTTCCTTGAAATAGCCGAACGCCTCGAAGATACGTCCATCGGGATACTCTTTGATACTGCGAACCCGGTGGCGTATGGAGCCGATCCTCTGCCTGTTCTGCAGAAAGTCATTGGCCGGGTACGGTGCGTGCATGCCGCCGACACGCGGACACGGGGAGTCTTCGAGCCGGTGCTGCTCGGCAGCGGGGCGGTTCCTTTCGATGCGATTTTCTCAATGTTGAAGAAATCCGGCTACGACGGGTGGATCAGCATCGAAGAGGCGAGCCGGCTCGGACGACCCGGCGTGGCGCGCGCGGTGGAGTTTGTCCGCCGGACATGGGAGAAGGTCAAGTGACTCCGAAAGAACTCACGTTGCGAACTCTTCGCGGCGAGAAAACGGGTGCCGTCCCGGCTGGTGTGCATGGATGGGGCATGTACAAGTTCGCCTTTGCAGGGGTTATATCCGATCATAGCCAGGACAAACAGGCATGGAAAATCCACGGCAAGGAGCTTGCGGAGATAGAGGAGAAGTTCCAGGAGACGTTCAAGCCTGATTTTATGCACTTGGCTGAAGCATTCTTCGAGTCGAAGAAAGAAATTATCAATGATCCCGCTCACGGCAGATTGCTGGAGGCTGTCAGGAAACTGGAATCGAAGAAGGCTATTGACGAGTTCCTGGACAAGGTGTACGTGAGCGCCCGCGAACTCGGCGAGACCGGGAAATTCGATCACTTGAGAATTCTCGCGCAGAAGTACGGCGACGAACTTTTCATCTTTCTGGAAACAGAAGGCCCGGTTCACGATCTTCTGGATGGGGATGGAATCATGGGCTTTGAGCGGGGCATGTCGCATGTCCTGGATAATCCGAGAATGCTCTGGTACCTCCTTGAAAGCATGTACCGCAGGCAGCTGCGCTACGTTGAAGCCGTGAAGGCCCACGGGGCGCATGGCTACGCGCACTCCGTCTCCTATTTCAGCGCGGACCTGGTGTCGCCTGATGTGTACAGGAACCATCTGGTCCCGATCCAGAAGAGCTTCTTCAAAGAGGTCGAACGCATGGGATTGGTCCCGATCATGAACTTCTGGGGGAACGTCGGGCCGATTGCCAAGTACGTCAAGGACACCAATATCCGAGGGTTACTGATTGACGAATCAAGAAAGGATTACATTCTCGACGTCGGCCAGATCAAGCGGGACTTGGGCGACGAGGTCGCCTTATTCGGGAACGTGAGCGCCGAACACGTTCTTGCGAAGGGATCGGTTGAGGACGTGAGGCGCGAGGTCATATCCCAAATCAAGAAAGCCGGACTGAATGGCGGGTTCCTCTCTTGTTGCGGGGCGCCGATTACGTTCGGCACGCCGCCGGAGAACGTGAAGACGCTGATTGAGACCGCCCGGAACTATCGGCTTGCGTGAATGTTGCGGGCGAGACCGTGCCGGGCGCACCTTACAGGGAGCGGAAAAGATGAGACTTGAAGAGCACGTTCTTTTCCCTAGGGACCTGAAGCGCGACTACCCTGTAGTGGTCAAGGGAAAGGGTTCCTGGGTCTGGGATGCGAATGGGCGGAAATACCTTGACGGCTGCGCGGGGGCCAACGTGACCGGGATCGGGCACGGCGTTGCGGAAATCGGCGAGGCCATGGCGCGGCAGGCCGGGGAAATCGCCTACGCTCCGCCGCAACACTTTCTGAATCGGCCGTCCATCGAACTTGCCGAGAAGCTCATTGCCATGGCGCCGAAGGGTTACGCCCGAGTCATGCTCCTGTCGGGGGGATCGGAGGCCATTGAAAACGCGCTCAAGATCGCCCGCCAGTTCTACGTCCTGACCGGCAAGGCGTCCAAGTATCGCATCATTTCCAGGTGGCAGGGATTCAATGGCAATACCCTGGCGGCGGACGCGGTCGGCGGCCACACGGGCAGGCGGACGGTGAGCACGCCGATGCTGATGCCGGTCCCTCACATCGTGCCGGCCTGCTGCTATCGCTGCGCGTACGGTATGAGCTACCCGGGTTGCAAGGTGCTCTGCGCGAGAGACCTTGAGCGAACGGTCATTCAGGAAGGCCCCGAGTACATCGCGTCGTTCGTTTGCGAGACCATCGTCGGCGCCGCGGCGGCGGCCGTGACTCCGGTGAAGGAGTACTATCCCATCATTCGCGAGACGTGCGACAAGTACGACATGCTCTGGATCGCGGATGAAGTGATGTCGGGGACATGGCGCACCGGGACGTTCCTGGCCATCGAGCAATGGGGCGTTCTACCGGACTTGGTCGTCCTGGCGAAGGGACTTTCCAGCGGGTATGCCCCGTTGGCCGCCATCCTGATCCACGACAGGGTGTTCAAGGCCTTCAAGGACACCGGTTCGGCCTATATTGGCGGGCACACCTATAACTCGCATCCCGTGACGGCCGCCGCGGGGCTTGCGGTGCTCGATTATCTCGGCAAGCAGCGGCTTCCCGAAGGCGTTCCGGGGAAGGGGCGTCTTCTCGGCGAGGGCCTGAAAAAGATTGCGGGACAAGAACGCCTGGTCGGCGACGCGCGCGGCCGGGGTCTCATGTGGGGGCTGGAGTTCGTCAAGAACCGAAAGACGAAGGAACCCTTTGACCCTGCTCTGAAGGTAGCTCTTCGCGTGTCAACGAAGGCCATGGAAAAGGGACTTCTGGTTTATCCCGTCAGCGGCTGCGCGGACGGAAAGAGCGGCGATGGCGTCCTCATCTGTCCGCCGCTCTGCGTCACGAACGAAGAGATTGCGTTCCTTCTTCAGACGCTTGAAGCAACATTGGCTGAAGTGAGCAAAGAATTGGGGGACAGCGCATGATCGTTGTCCACGAAGATACGGCCCCTGCGGTGAATGTGCCCGAGCCTTTCAGGCGCACGCTGAAGGTGCTTCTCTCCCCGGCGATGCACCCGGAACTCAAAGCGCTTGCCCTCGGGTTCACCATTCTCCCCCCCGGCGGAAAGTCCGATGACCACGCGCACACGGAGGGGGAGATGTTCTACGTTGTCGCCGGCACGGGCCGCATAAAGGCAGGCAATGAAGAGGCGCAACTGACGCCGGGCACGGCCATCTGGTCGCCGCCGGGAGAATCGCACCAGCTCATCAATGACGGCTGCGACACGCTGAAAATCCTTTGGGTGCTATGCCCGCCGGGCCGGGAGGCTGGGATCATCGAGAAGGCGACTCAGGAAAGACGCGCCAAGTCAAGAGATTGCAGAGGTTGATCGGATGAAAACGCCATTTCTGGACGTGCTCTCTAAGGAAGAGATTTGCCGGATTGATGCCGAATCCAAGCGCATTCTCGCGGAATGCGGCGTCAGGGTGTTGCACGCGGAGTGCCTCGACCTGCTTGAAAAGATCGGCTGTGCCGTGGATCGGCCCTCTTTCAGAGTGCGAATGCCTGCGAAGGTGGTGGAGAAGGCCGTTGATGCCGCGCCCGAGGCGTTTTCGCTTTACGGAAGAGACCCGGCGTTCCGGATTGACCTGGGCGGTGACAACGTCTATTTCGGTCCCGGCGGCTTTGCGGTTTTTGTTGAAGATTTGGAGACCGGCGAACGGCGGCGCGCCATGCGCAAGGACCTGATCGAACACCTCCGGCTCTCCGACGCTCTGCCGGGATGCGAGTTCAATCATGTCAACGTGCATGCCTCCGACGTGACGGGGAAAGCCGCCGACCTGGAGACGTGGGCGGATGCGCTGGTCTACCAGACGAAACCGATCATGAGCGAGAACTACAACGCCAAGTCCGTGGACGCTCTGGTTGCGATGGGAATCGTGCTGCGAGGATCGCAGAAGGCGCTCATCGAGAAGCCGATGGTCTGCCTGGATGTCTGCACGCTGTCGCCGCTCACCCAGGACACGCGGCAGGTGGAGCTCCTTCTCGCGGGGGCCCGGTACGGGCTGCCGATCAGCATCGAGTCGGGGCCCATCGCGGGCGCTTCCGCGCCGGTGACGCTGGCCGCGGTGGCGTGTCAGGCCAATGCGGAGATACTCAGCGCCATCGTGATCACCTACGCGGAAAAGCCCGGGACGCCGATTCTCTACGGCAGTTGGGGAAGACATCTGGATATGCGATACGGGCTGGTGACCATGGGAGGCCCGGAGTATGCCCTTCTGAAAGTGACCACCGCGCAGATGGCGCGGTTCTACAAATTGCCGAGCCGCGGAGGCGGGGTGCTCACCGACAGCCTCATCTCGGATGCGCAGGCCGGCTACGAGAAGATGCTCACCACTCTCCTGCCTGCGCTCGGAGGGGTGAACTACATTTCGGGGATGGGGCTCAACGAGACGGAGAACTGCCAGAGCCTCGCCCAGTTGGTCATTGACGATGAGATTGTGGCGATGGTCAAGCGCGTCCAGCGGGGGATTGCCGTAGACCCCGAGCATCTGGCAAGCGACCTGATCATGAGCACCGGACCGGGAGGCAATTTCCTTGACGCGGAGCACACCTGCGAGTTCTTCAGGAAGGAATTGTTCGACCCCCAGCTTTCAAACAGGGCCGCCTACGAAGCGTGGTCGCAAAAGGGATCGAAGTCCGTCAGGGACCGGGCAGCGGACAAGGCCAGGGAGATTCTTGGGCGGAAGCCGGAGCATACGCTGAAATCGGATGCGGTGAACAAGCTCTATGACATCGTCAGAAAAGTGGAGCGCAATGACTGAAGACAGCTATCTGCGTTGGCTTGTCAATGAGACCCCAACGGCCTGGTGGCACGATTCCGGAGACCCCGACGAGCTTCGCCAGGGGCTGGCCCACGGCGCTGCGGGCGTCACCACCAATCCGGTGCTGGCCGCTGCGGCGTTGACGTCGCACCCTGAAAAGTGGGCTGCAGCCCTGCGGGACAGCGCACAGGGTTCATCCCCCGCGGAACGGGCCGAATTGCTCATGCGCGCCGTCGTGGCGAACGCGGCGAAGATGTTCCTGCCCGTCTACGAGCGGACCGGGCGGAAACATGGGTATGTCTGCGCCCAGGTGAATCCCGCCATGGCGGGCGAGCGGGCGCCCATGCTCCAGATGGCCAGACGCCTTCACGCCTGGGCGCCGAATATCGCGGTCAAGCTTCCCGCCACGGCGGCGGGCCTGGACGTTCTGGAAGATTGTGCCGCCGAGGGAATATCGGTCACCGCTACCGTAAGCTTCACCGTGCCGCAAGTTGTCGCCGTTGCAGAACGGTACCGCCGGGGATTGGAACGCGCGCGAAAAGTGGGCATAGAACTCGGCCGGTGCTTCGCCGTCGTCATGATCGGCCGTTTGGATGATTACCTGCGAGAGGTGGCGCATGACCGCAAGGCAGACGTGACCGAATCCGACATCCGGCAGGCGGGCATTGCCGTGACGAAGCGGGCTTATTCCCTGTACAAGGAGCGCCGGTACGAGGCGGTCCTGCTGGTCGCCGCCTTGCGCGGGACGCATCACATGGAGGCGCTCGCGGGCGCCGAACTGATCATGTCCATCCATCCGAAGGTCCAGGTGCTGCTGCTACAGCCGGGCGTGGCAAGAGAGCCGAACGGCATCGCCGCCCCCGTGCCGCTGGAGGTCGTGAGAAGGCTGGAGAGGATTCCGGAGTTCGCGCGCGCTTATGACCCGGAGGGCATGACACCGGAAGAGTTCATCATGTACGGCGTCACGCAGCGCACGCTGTCGCAATTCCTTGACGCGGGCTGGGCTCGCATGGAGGCACTGCAAAAATGACCGGTTCGCACTTGCGCGAAATCGCGCCAACCGTCATGAGAAACTACGTTAACGGCCAGTGGGTTGATCCGGCGAATGAGGGGCTTCTCGATGTGGAAAACCCCAGCACGGGCGATATCCTGGCCAAAGTCCCCTTGTCAACTGCGGCGGAAGTCAACCGCGCCATTGACGCCGCGGCGGCGGCGTTCACGGAATGGAGCCGCACTCCCGTCGCCCGGCGCGTCCAGCCGCTCTACAAACTGGCGTCGCTCCTCCGCGCGGATGAGAAGCGCCTGGTGCAAACGCTCGTGCGAGAGATGGGCAAGTCCATTCCTGACGCGCTTGCAGAGGTGAAGCGTGTCTACGAGAACATCGAAGCGGCCTGCGGCATGCCGATCCTCCAGCAGGGGGATAAACTCGTCGGCGCCTCCTTTGACGTGGACGGCGAGGTGATCCGCCTGCCCTTGGGAGTGTTCGCCATGATCGCGCCGTTCAATTTCCCCGCGATGGTCCCGTTCTGGTTCCTTCCCTACGCGATCGCGACGGGCAACACGTTCCTGGTCAAGGCCTCGAAACAGGTTCCCATGACCATGCAATTGATCACGCAGCACATTCATGAATGCGGGTTGCCGCCGGGGGTGTTCAACCTGGTGAACGGAGACCGCGTCGTGGCCGATGCGTTCATGGCCAGCCCGAAGATCAAGGGCATATCGCTGGTCGGGACGACCGCCACGTGCCGGATCGTGGCCCGGAAATGCGCCCAGACGAACAAGCGATTTCAGGGGATGGGGGCCGCCAAGAACCATCTGGTTGTGATGCCCGACGCCAAGCTGGATGACGTGATCCGCAACATGGTCACCTCCTGCTATGGATGCGCCGGCCAGCGCTGCATGGCCTCCTCCGCGATCGTGCCGGTCGGCGATGCAATGTATAAGACCGTTTGCGAGAAGTTCATTGCCGCGTCCAGGGACGTCGTCGTGGCCGACCCGCTCGATCCGAAAGTCGCCGACGAACCGATGGTCATGGGACCGGTCATCTCCGCCAAGGCCAGGAAGTTCATTGTGGAAATGATCGAGGAAGGAGTGAAGGAAGGCGCCACGCTGGCGTTGGACGGGCGCAATCTCGTGGTGCCCGGCTGTGAGAAGGGGCATTTCATCGGGCCGACGGTCTTCACGGACGTCAAGCCGGGGATGAAGATTCATCAAACGGAGATCTTTGGCCCTGTGGTGGTCATCCTGAGAGCCGGTACGCTGGACGAGGCCATCCGAATCATCAACGAACATGAATACGGGAATGGAGCGTCCATTTACACCCAGAACGGCTACTACGCCCGGAAATTCAAGCTGGAAGTGGAATGCGGGATGATCGGCATCAATGTCGGCATCCCCGCCCCCGTCGCCTATCTGCCGTTCGGCGGAGCGAAGGCCTCACAGTTTGCCGACATCAAGGCCCAGGGCAAGGCGATCATCAATTTCTTCACGGAAGACAAGATCGTTACCGAACGGTATTGGAGCGAGGGCTAGCAGGCCATGCGGTATGAGATTGAAATACTGGCCTCGGACGGCAACCTCTGCGGCGAAGCGCCGATATGGGACGCGAAGAACGGGCGCATCCTTTGGATAGATTCCGACAGCGGGATCGTCTATGAGTTGGCGGTCGCTGCCGGAAAGAAGAGCGTCGTTAGCCGCGGCCTGCCGGTGGCCGGCATGGCGCTCAATCGCGGCGGCGGGATGATACTTGCCGGCGCAACCGGGCTGCACCTCTGGCGGGGGCAGGGTGATTACACGACCGTTATCAGCGAATGCGAGGGGGAGTCTCTCAACTTCAACGACATCATTGCCGATGCCAAGGGGCGTGTCTATGCCGGAACCTATTACTGGGGCGCAGGGGGCATGGAGAGGACCGGCAAGCTTTATCTGATCAGCCCCGACGGCTCAACCCGCGTGGTGGAGGAAGGGGTGAAGCTGTCCAACGGCATAGGCTTCAGCCCCGACAATCGCACCCTCTATTACGCCGACTCGGCAGCGCGGCGCATTTACGCCTACGACGCGGATGCCAACACGGGGAATCTTGCACGGAGGCGCAATCTAGTGAAGGTGCCATCGGACGAGGGCATTCCCGATGGGCTGACGGTTGACGCCGACGGGTATATCTGGAGCGCGCAATGGTACGGAGGGCAGGTCGTCCGCTATGACCCGGACGGCGCGGTGGAGCGCCGCATTCCCATGCCGGTCAAACAAGTCTCCAGCGTCGCATTCGGGGGGGGGGACTTGACCGACCTCTACGTTACAACCGCGTCCCAGTATTGGCCCAGCGACCTGACGCCGCCGAGTTTTGACGCCGACGCGGCCATGGGCGGATCGCTCTACCGCATCCATCTGGATATCCGTGGCAAGCCCGAACATATGGCCGATTTTCGGAGCGCCGGTGGAGCCTTTGCCACCTGAAGTACAACTTGGTTCGGCGCCACAGCGGCGCGCAGCCCGGATGAGTATGTTTAGCGGCCCAAACAGAGCGAACAGGGCGCCGCCGCATATTTGCAGGCCTTCTAACAGATAGCTTGACTTTTGGCCTGCCGGTGGTTATTATTCCGAACAGGGGCTAATATGCTGAATGCACGCTTGCAACGGCAGGCAGGCGCTCGGCAGCGCGAGGGAGAGAGATGGACCCGATGGAACTAGGGAAGCGCGTGAAGTCCCTTCGAGTGAAGGCGAAGCTGGGATTGCGGGAACTGAGCCGAAAAGCGGAAATTGCCCCGGCATCGTTGTTGGCAATTGAAAAGGGACTCAGCAGTCCCACGCTGGGAACGCTGCATAAGGTTCTGAAGGCATTGGACACCGATTTCCCGACGTTCTTTGCCGTCCCGTTGCAGACGAACGGCACTCCGGTCTTTCGTGCCGCTGACATGAAGGTGGTCGAGGACCAGCACAGGAAATACGTCTTCTGCCTGCCCAAGGGAAACGACGTCAGGTTTGAGCTGCTGAGGGAGACTCTGTCGCCGACGGAGAAGGACCCCGTTTGGGAAAAGTCCGACTGTGATTTTGGCGGGCTCATACTGGAGGGCGGGCCCGTCAAGCTCGAGATCGAAGGGGTGGGCGAATGGACCCTCCATCAAGACGACTCGTACTACGTCAAGGCAGGGCAAAAGCACCGCGCAACCAACCTGGGTGAAACACCGATGAAGATGATCACCATTTGGCAGCCACCAGGGTATTAATGCAGGCGCATTATATAGAGAACAGAAAGGAGGGATGGACGTCGGAGGATTGTGGCGGGTGGGTTGCGAAATAGAGCGCAGAACAAAAAGGAGAAGCTGATATGTTGCGAAGAATGAAAAGCATAGGCGAAGGCATGATGAGGTCGCTGCTTAACGGCTTCACGCTGATCGAGCTGCTCGTCGTGATCGCCATCATTGCTATTCTGGCCGGAATGTTGTTGCCGGCGCTGGCGGCGGCGCGCGAGAAGGCGCGGCGGACCGCCTGCCTCAACAACCTGAGCCAGATGTCGAGGGCACTGGAAAGCTACTGCGGAGACTACGGCCAGTACTTCCCCTCCCATCCGGCCTATGGGGCGCCAGCGGTCGACGACGGCAATTACGGACGCGCCTGGGCTGATGACGGCTTCTATGTTGACCCGAAGCTGTGGGACCCCGCAAATCCCACCAAGGGCCGGGTTCGCACGAATGGGTCGCCCTACAATACCACCGGACCGCAAACGTATGACGCCCCGATCTGTCGCTACCGGGCGGTCTTTGTTGGTGACAAGGCCAATAACTTGTCGGCCACCGATAGCACGGCCGGGCGCAGGAGCCCGGTCCAAGGCGAACTAAACATGGCGCCGGTCGGGTTGGGCTATCTGGTCATCGGCAACTACCTTGGCGACGCAAGGACGTTCTTCTGCCCGTCCGTCGGCGGCAGCATGCCCGTCCCATGCGGCACCTATTCGCTCTACTCTGTCGCGAACCCAGGATCTACCTCCAATCTGATCAGGGTGGCGAGGAGTCTCGGGGACTTGCAGCGCGCCGGCGGCTCCGACGCCAAGTCCATCCTGTACGGCGACTGGTCCTGGCTGGGCAAGTACAACCAGGACGTGCCTTACTTCCTGGGTCGGGCCGTTATGTCCGACTACGCGTACAGGAACATGCCTGTGAATGTCGGTTGGGAAAGAACGGTGGACGGCACCCTGCCCAGTTCGTTCCTCATCAAGGGAACCAGTCCGCGGGTGCGGACCGACATCGCCTGCCCCGCCTTCAAGACGCAGAAGCTGCTGGGCGGCCGGGCCATTGTCGCCGATTCGTTCGGCCGCGGCCTGGACGTCTACACGGCGAACGCCCTCATGTGGGGGAAGATCCCGGGCCACGGGTACTACTCGCACCGCGACGGGTACAACGTGCTGTACGGAGACTGGAGCGCGAAATGGTACGGGGACCCGCAGCAGCGGCTCATGTGGTTCCCGGGATCGTATATTCATGACGGCAGCAACGGGATTGCCACCAATGAGATGATCACCGCCTATGCAACGGAATCCACGCAATTGATGTGGTACCGGATGCTGGACGGGAGCGAGCGGCCCGCTGCGCCGGACGGGGGGCGTTTCTGCAACCTGAAGTTCGGCGGCGTGTACCTGTGGCATCTGTTGGATGCGAGTTCAGGCGTGGATGTCGGCGTGGACGACGGCCCGGGCGTGGGCCTGGATCCGGAACCCCACGGCATGTAGCCGCCGGCGTTGATATGGCGGTTGACGGATAGGACTTGACTGTGCGGAATGGGAGTCCGCGAGGTTGCCCACGGCGCCTGCGGACTCCCATTCTGTCTCGCTCGTTCAATGTGAAGGAGGTCGCAGATGCGTCCGGTGGACGGAAGCCTTCGCCTGTGCGCGACAGCGGCGTGCCTCTTCTGGCTGTTCCCGGCATTTGGCTCTCCGGACCGCTCGGTCGCGGCGGCGGAGGAGCAGGGGGCGTGTTACGTGATGCCCTACAAGGCGGACCCGCCGATTGCCGTAGACGGCAAACTGGACGATTGGGGCAACGTGCCCAACGCCATCCTCCTCATCAAGAAGGAGCAGGTCACCTATCAAGTGGGCAAGGGCTGGACCGGCCCGGATGACTTGAGCGGAACAGTCCATCTGGCTTGGCGCGACGGGATCTACATCGCCGTGGAAGTCACCGACGACGCCGTGCTGCAGCCCTACTCCGGGACGCGCATCTATCAAGGGGATCATTTCAACCTGTGGCTCGACCTCATGCCGGCCCTTGAACGCGGGCGCACACTCTTCGGCGAGGGGCAGTATCACATCGCCATCAGTCCGAGCAACTTCGGAGGCAAGGCAGGCGGAGACACGCCGATTCCGCCGGAGATCGTCGTTTACTTGCCGGAGGGAATGCCTCAGGAAGGGGGCCAGGTGGCATCCCGTCGCACGGAGAAGGGATACGTGATTGAGGCGTTCGTCCCGTTCTCCCGGCTCAAGGCCGCCGTCCCCCAGATGAACCAGGTCGCCACGTTCGAGGTGGCCATCGGGGAGAGCGATACCACCCCGTCGCGACAAGAGACGTTCATGACCTCCGGCACAGCGCAGTGGAAATATCTTCGTTCGCGGATGCTGCCCATGGTGTTCGGCAGCGGCAGCGGGACGGCGCTTCTGCCGTCGCGCACGGTCCCCATCGCCAAGTCGCTCGCGATCCAGAAGAAGGCCCACGAAACAGTGAAGTTCACCATGGCGACTGTGGACCCCGCATACGACCCCTTCCTCTTCTTCAGGGGCCGCATGGACCACGAGATTGTAGCGGGCTACTCAGGCGCCGCGCTGACGGTTGACCTGAACGGCGAACGCATCAGGGGGCAGGCCCTGGCAAACCGCGGCATGACGGCGACCATGGAAGACAATCGGGATTTAATGATTGCGAGCGCCGACGGGCGACTATCTCTTCCCCACGCTCCCGACTTTACCAGTACCGACGAGAGCACGACCGGCTACGCGCTGCGGGGCGGAGTCAAGTCCACCGAATTTGAGCTCTACGTGGGCGGCCTGCTGAAGGAGGGGGAGAACACCCTGCTGCTCTCTCACATCAGCACCGACCCCCTGCACTCCTTCATCTGCCTCGCCGACATGGAACTGCGCCTGAAGCCCCATACGGCCGGCTCGAGGTTCTTCAAGAGCGCCGCCACCGGGCCGCTTCCGACCTATGAGCCGCAGCGCGCGTTCCCGAAGACCTATTCCGCCCTGAAGCAGGCGGCCGCGCGCATTTCGCTGGCCGTGGGCAAAGACGCCTACGCGGTCGAAAGTCGCTTTTCCACCCCCGACGGGGGCTGGCAGACCGGCTCCAACAAGTACTTCTCGCACGAGCGCAAAGTGATCGAGCACGACGAGTGGGTCGAGGTGCGCGACACGTTCCGCAACCTGACGCAGGACAACCTTCCCATCATTCAGGAGCACAAGTGCCTCTTTGAGAAGGAGGCCGAAGGCGTCTGGTTTGCGGGCAACAAGAAGCCGTTCAAGACCGGACGCATCAGCGGTCAGGTCGTCTTTGAGAACGGGACCGTCTTCGCCACGACCTCCGACAGCGGCATCGGCATGGCGCCGATGAACGACGAGTTCATGGTCCACATCGAACTCGCGGGAGATCAGGGGAAGTGGGTCCGGATCGCAGACCCCTTCTTTGTGCTGAAGAAGGGGGCGGAATACACGGCGGAATGGGCGATCGTCCCCGTGACGAAGCCGGACTACTTCGCCTTCGTCAACGCCGCCCGGCGGATGCTCGACACCAATTTCACCCTCAAGTACATGTTCGCCTTCGTGTTCGGAACCGACATGCTCTACAAGTGGCGCGACGAAGACATCAAGAAGTTCATAGAAAACAAGAGCGCGAACTTCATGGTCCAATCCAATGAGGTTCACCTGTTCAACGGGCTGTGTGCCCACGGCACGCCGTTTCTGAAAATACCGTACGACGGGTACATCCACTTCCAGGAGAACGCGCGGCGGATTTGGCCGGACAGGAGCCGCAAGACCGGCATCTACTACCACTGCTTCCTGGACGTGGACGAGGCGAGCATTGAGCGATTCGCCGCGGATCGCGTTCTGGACGCCAACGGCGTGCAGATCGGCTACGGCGGCCCGACCGACAAGGCCAAGGTCTACCTTCCTACGCTCAAGAATCAGTTCGGCAAGGAAATGGCCCAGGTCGTGGACGTGATCCTGGACAAGATCGGCGCCGACGGGATCTACTGGGACGAGTTCTCCTTCTCAAAGGTTGAATATGCGTACAACATGTGGGACGGGTGCTCCGCCGAAATTGACCCCCAAAGCCATCAGATCACGCGCCTGACGGGCAGCCTTCCGCTCATGAGCCAGGAGTTCCGCGCCGCCCAGGTGAAGCGCATCCTCGACCGGGGCGCGCCGCTGGTCGTCAACAGCCAGCCGTTCACGCGCACGATGCGGCGCTTCAAGTTCCAGGCGTTCGTGGAGACGGGCAGCGGCCCGGCCAACTGCATGAGGACGCACCTGTATTCCCCCGTCATACTCGGCGACCACATCACCGAAGAGACGTACAAGGAAATCTATCAGAACATGCTCCAGGGGCTCGATTACGGCTGCCTCTATGCCTACTACTACATTCGTCCCATGCCGAACAAGACGCTGGCCGAGTACATGTACCCCTTTACCCCGATCGAACTGCACGAAGGGTATGTCATCGGCCAGGAGCGCATCCTTACGAATCGGAGCGGACAGTTCGGCTGGGGGGACGCCTCCGACTTCACGGCGCACGTCTATGACCGCGATACCAAGGAAACCGCCGGGACCGAGGTCAAGAAGGTGCTGCGGGATGGCAGGAGTTACGCGGAGGTGCGAATCCCGGAGGGATACTCCGTGGCCATCGTGCGGGCGGCAAAGTGAGGAGACGTTTCCGTATCATCCAATGGACGGGAAGCAGGTCAGCGGGGAGCCGGCGCCGGAGGACGCGCACGACTGGCTTATCTTGTTCAAGGAGCGGTTGATGGAGCTTGTCAAGTCGCTCTCGGAGTCGCAGATTGAGCGGATTCGCGCCGCGAGTCTCGATATCCTCGAGAATGTCGGCGTGCGTGTTGAGCATGCCGAACTGCTGCGTCGGCTGAAAGCGGCGGGGGCCAGAGTGCGCGAGAGCGACGGCCTGGTCCGGCTTCCGGCCTCGCTCGTGCGCGAACTGCTTGCCATGGTCCCGCCGCGGTACACGATCTGTCAGCTGGACGGCGCCGAGGATGTAGTCGAAAACGGCCGCGCGCTCTGGCTGGGCAACCTGCTCCTGCCGAATATCATTGACTACCGGACGCAGCAGCCTCGGAGACCGAGCCTTGCCGACCAGCGCCTGAGCAACGCGGTCTTTCAGAACATGGCGCCTATCCGGGCCATCTACCGCATGGAAGTGCCCCTGGTCGAAGAAGAGGACCGCGCGCAGCGGCTCCTGTCGCTGGAGGAGTACGTCGTCAACAACGGCAAGCACATGTTCATGTTTGGCACGAGTTCGGAATTGCTGGAGCACTATCTGACGGTCGGGCGAATCATCAGCGACGCGCGGGGCGTGCCGCTGCACAAGATCCTCTCGGCCTCGTGCACGATTGGAACGCCTCTGAAAGTTCCGCAGTTCTACGGCGAGTACCTGCTGCGCTGCTGCGAGGCGGGGTTTGCCGTTTCGGGCACGATTGCGCCCAACGCCGGGGCCACGGCGCCGTACAGCATGGCCGGCTGCCTTCTGATGGGGAACGCCGAGAACCTCTTTGTCGCCGCCGTCTCCCAGATCATCCGGCCGGGCAATCCCTTCTTCTACATGCACTGCGCGTCGGTGACCGACATGCGCACCGGACTGAGCCGGTTCTACTCCATAGACCGCGTTCTCTGGAGAGTCGGCCTCGGCCAGCTTGCGCGGTCGTACAATATCCCGTTCATCATTGATGCGGGGGGTTCGATGACGCATCGCTACGACCCGCAGACGGGCGTCGAGGGCGCGCTGGCGATGATGGCGGCCCATGGCGCCGGCCCCGCATGGATCGGGGGACTCGGCTGCATGCAGAACGGGTTGAGCTGGTCTGTTGAGATGATGCTCATTCACGCCCACGCCTGGCTTGAGACGGCGCAATTCCTGGAGCGGGGGATCGAGATGGATGAGGAACGCCTGGGCCTTGAGAGCATCCGGCGCATCGGACCCGGCGGGAACTTCCTGACCGACGAACTGACCTTGAAGATGCTGCGCGAGCCGGAATTCTTCTCCAATAATCTCTTCGACATGACTGCCAAGGGCGCGAGCGAAGGCATGCTCGAAAGAGCCCACAACGAGGCGGAGGCGCTGGCGGAGAATTTTAAGTCGCCAGTGCCGGGCGATTTGCAGGAACGACTGCGCCGCTACTTCCAGGATCAGCGCCGACGAGGGTGACCGGTCACGGAATGCGGTTCATAACGCCATAGCTTGAAAGGAAATGATTGTGAATGCGCCCGGAAAGAGAATGGTCGTTGAGAAAACGCTGCACCAGCAGGATGCGTTCGTCTGCTCGATGGGTTATATTTCGGCGTCACGGCCGGTCCTCGCCGAGACGCTCGTGCTGTCCGGCAAGCGGACAGGCGAGGTCATCCGGCGCGTGTCAGAGGACAACGGCAGGACCTGGGCCGAGGCCGGGAACGCCAGGTACGAAGAGAAGCGTGGCGACCGCGTGGCGCTGAGGTTCTTCCCGGTGCATCTCACGGACCCCGACAACGGAATCCTCATCGAATTTGTCACGGAGTATGAGCAAAAAGTCGGTTATTCCTTTGGGCCGGAAGTGCCCGACTATCTTGTGGAGCTTTGGCTGAACTTCCCGCCGCATCTGACGGCCAGGATTCTCTATCGTTTTTCGAAGGACGACGGGAGAAGTTGGGGGTCGTGGAAGCAACTCATCCAGAGCGGCGCGGCCTACGACGCGGCGCACTGGGCCGACGGGATATATTATGGGAAGAACGCGGCCTACCTCGACGAAATGCTGCGTGCGGTGAAACTGAAGGACGGCGCGATCATTGTTCCGATATCTCTGTCGGCGCGCCTTGACGAAAACGGGAGGTGGCTGAAGTTGCCGGACCGCTTCGGCGACGTACTCTGGCCGGTGGGCGCCGTGGCCTGTTTCCGCGGAGAGTGGCGCGCGAATCGCGGCGACTACGAATGGCAGATGTCCAACCTCGTCACCCTGCCCGAGTATATGTCCCGCGACCTGTCCGAGCCGGCGGTCGCCGAAGTGACGGACGGCAAATTGATGATGATCATCCGCGGCGGCGCTTGCGCATGGCAGTCCTTCCCAGGCGTCAAGTTCTTTGCCATCTCGAAAGACGGCGGCCACACGTGGGGGCCCGCCGTGCCACTGACCTATCCGGACGGCAGCTTCGTTCACTCGCCCGGCTCCCTGCCGAACCTCTTCCGGTCTTCGAAGAACGGGAAAGTATATCTGATCGCCAATGTCCTGCCGGGTCCCTGCCGCCAGTGCGACCCGCGCTATCCTCTGGTCATTGCCGAGGTGGACTCGAAATATTACTGGGTGCTGCCGGAGACCGTGACGGTCATCGAGAACCGACAGGAAGGGCAGCCCGACCTCGTGCGCTTCTCCAACTGGCAGCGGATCGAGGATCAGGAGACGGGGAACCCGGTCATCTACATGACCGCCACCCGAGCCGACGCGTTCGTCCCCGGTACGGAAGGGGTCATCTTGCCGCATTCACACCGTTACGAGATCATGTTGCCGCAGTAGCGGAATCTGTTGCGCGAGGGGGACATTTCGGAGTTGAGGTGGAAGCGCAAGCGCATCAAAGGGAGCGTGTCCGGCGAGGTTATCAGCCGGCAGAATGAGCCGATCTGCCGATCTGCTCAGACCTGACGCCGCTTGAACAGCGGCCGCACCACCGGAACCTCCAGCATGCCTTCCACGCTGCCGCGATCAATGGCGGTGCGCAGCAGAGGCATCACCTCCTTGAGGGCGGCAAGGACGGCGTCAATGTCATCGGACGTGTGGGCTCCCATGATGTAGACGTACGCCGGCATGTGGACGCCGCGCCTGGCCAGCTCCTGCGTCACCAGCGTGCGGTACGGAGCGGGGGTCTCCAACTTCAGTCCGAATGGCAATTCCTCCACGGTCTTCCACGTCTGGCCGTTGTCTTCCGAACGCCGGATGACCCCGCGTTTCCCGAGGGTCACGCTTTCGAGGAGGACCGGCTTGTCTTTCGACGCATAGGCAATGTCGGTCACTTGCGCTGCTTCGGCCAGGCTCGCCGATTCGAAATGAACGGCCCGTTGCACCGTGATGGCGCTCATGATGGGCATACCCTCCGAGCAGTGGATTGGAAAACAGCGAGGTATACGTCAGTACTTGGGCGGAACGTACACGGTCATCATGTGGACGGGCTCCGTGCTGAGGCAGCGACCGCGGTGCTTCTTGCCCGCATGAATGTAGAAAGCGTCTCCCCTGCGGAGCATCTCCTTCGTCTCATTTTCGACCTCGAGTTCAAGAATGCCGTCCAACACGAAGCCCGCAATGTCGCATTGGAGAACCTCAAACGCCGGGCGCGTTTCGCTGGACGTCACGTATTCCTCGACCACCTCCGCCTTAATGTCGTCGCGACGAGGCAGAAGGAAGGTGTAGCGCCGTCCCGAATCGGACACCGTCCGCATATTCTCGCGTATGAAGACGCAGCCGTCAGAGTCGCCCTGGTTCGTCGTCGTGAAATAGGTCTCCATATCCGTGCCAAGCGCGGTAAGAATCCTGTGGAGCGTGGCCAGGGTGGGTGAATTGACGCCGCGTTCGAGATTGGAGAGGTAGCTCGGAGCTATGCCGGCCTTGGCCGAGAGCGCGCGCAGGGTCATGCCGCTCTTGTGGCGCAGGTCGCGGACCCGATTTCCCATTTCGACCTTGTCCATGCCGGTTGTCTGTGTTGCATTCACAGTCTTCTCCCTCAAATCCGGGACTCCCGCTGATTCAGCGCCAAGGGACAACCCTAGGTCTGTAACAAAATATAGAACAATAGCAGCCCATTGTCAACCCACACCACGCATTTATTGTAATATTGTCTTGACAATGTTTGTCGCGATGAGTATAGTTTTAGACAGAGAGGAAGCCGGAAGTAGGGCTTTCTGCAGAGGGCGATTCGCGCAGTTCCTTCCATGCGAAGGGAGGTGAGCGCCTCAGCCAGAACGAAGGCAATATGGGTATAACGTGCTTCGCTACGGATGGGCTGTAGACTTGGGTGTCGTCATTGTCGTGACAAGAAACTGCATGTAATTGGAGGATCTGAGATGCGATTAGCCAGGACGTGGCTGTCGGCATTTACGTTGATTGAGCTGTTAGTCGTTATCGCCATCATCGCTATTCTGGCCGGAATGTTGTTGCCGGCGCTGGCGGCGGCGCGTGAGAAGGCGCGGCGGACGGCGTGCATCAACAACCTGACTCAGACGGCCAGGGCGCTTGAGAGCTATATGAGCGACTATAGCCAGTACTTCCCCTCCCACCCGGCATGGGGAACGAGCTTTTTGACCTTCACGGACATGACGAGCGGGCCCAACTACCCCTGCGATATGCGGCAGTGGGACGACGAAGGTTTGTATAGCGATCCAAAGCTTTCGGGGACGGCGGGCACGGTTCGGACCGGTTCCACGCTCACCACTGCCAGCACCCCATCGCGGTACACTTATAATGGTCCGCTGTGTCGCGATCGCACCATCTTCGCAGGTCACAAGGGCGCCACTTCCGCAGTTGTCGGCCTCACTCCTGTCAAGGGTGAGCTGAACATGGCGCCGGTTGGCCTGGGGTATCTTGTCGTTGGAAACTACATGGGTGATGCCAGATCGTTCTTCTGTCCCTCGACCGGCGGTAACATGCCGTTTCCCACCGCGCAGAACGGAGACGTGTTCGCGGCGCGGAGTCTTGCCGACCTGCAACATGCCGGCGGGCCCGACGCTTACTCCATCCTGCATGGCGACTGGAGTTTCCTCGCCGAATTTCACTGCAGGTCTTTCAACGGCGGGCGGGCTGTTCTGAGCGATTACGCCTATCGCGGCCTGCCGATAACGGTCGGCATAGGCAAGAATGCGCCTGATACCGTTTACCCCAGAGGGACCAGGCCGCGCGTGGCGGCCACGGTTGGATGCCCCGCCTTCAAGACACAGAAGCTGCTGGGCGGACGGGCGATCGCGTCGGATTCTCTCGCCCGTTATTTCAGCACGACCGACTTCACTTACGCCAGTTTGGGCTCGATGGATCAAGTCAAGCAGCCGGTCGGCAACGGGTACTATGCGCACCGGGACGGCTACAACGTTCTCTATGGTGACTGGCACGTGGCCTGGTACGGCGACCCGCAACAGCAGTTCATGTGGTCGCCGCCGGTGAGAGTCCTTCTTCCCAACGGCTGGGGACGCACCGAGTGCGTCGGCGCCGCAGGCACCGGCGGGACGCTGTGCATGTGGAACTACACGGACATCAACGGCACCGCCGTTGTTGCCGGGTGCATTGGAGGCAATGCCTCTGAGTTCAAGGACGGCAGCAATACGTATGCCTGGCACCTGTTGGACAGCGCGGCCGGGATTGACGTAAAGGTTGACGAATAGTGATTTGACCGTTGCGAATGGGAGCCCGTGACGCGGCCCATGTCAGTCGCGGGCTCCCATTTTATCGTCCTTGCGAAGATGGCGGAGTACCGATGCAATCCACGCGCTCATCTCCGGCGGCCTTCACGCTGATTGAACTGCCCTTCGACGCGCTCAGGGTAGTGAGGAAGCGTGAGAGCGCAGCTTTTACACTTATCGAACTGCTCGTCGTCATATCCATCATTGCCGTGCTCGCCGCCCTGCTCCTGCCGGCGCTCGTGGCGGCGCGCGAGAAGGCGCGACGCATCGTGTGCATCAGCAACCTCAACCAGACGGCGAAGGGCATGGAGAGTTACTGCGGCGATTTCTCGGGATATTTCCCATCGCATCCGGCGTGGGGAACGGATGTCCTGACCTGGTCCGCGGGCGAAAGCTACGTGGCCGCTTCCGCCCGGGTGTGGAAGGACGACGGGTTCTACGTTGATCCCAAGCTCTGGGACCCTGCGAATCCGACCAAAGGCAGGGTGCGAACCAACGCAACAAGCCGATACTCCGGCCCCAACCCTACAGATGAGATGTGGACCTACGATGCGCCTTTGTGCCGCCAGCGCGCCCTCTTTTCCGGCGATAAGGCCAACAATGCGTCGGCGCACGACGGGGTCGCCGGCCGCACCGCTCCCGTGAAGGGCGAACTGAACATGGCGCCGCTGGGATTGGGCTGTCTTCTCGCAGGCGGCTACATGGGCGACGCGCGAGTGTTCTATTGCCCTTCGGTCGGCGGCAACATGCCGCCTCCGAGCGGATACTGGAGTTCGATCCTGGAGCCGACCAAGCCCGCCCGGAGCGTTCAGGAGATGCAGCGCGCGGGCGGGTTCGACGCCGCCTCGATCATGCATGGAGACTGGGCGTTTCTGGACATGTATAACTCGCATTTCTTCAACGGCCGCGCCCTCATGTGCGACTACGATTATCGCGGCATGCCGGTCACGACCGGATGGTCGGAGAACACGCCCGTCCAGTTCACCCCCAAGGGGACCCGGCCGCGCGTGGCGACGAGCATTGCCTGCCCGCCATTCAAGACCCAGAAACTGCTGGGGGCGCGCGCCATCGCATCCGATTCCTTCGACCGGCCCCTGGACAACTATTCGTATGACTCGGCTTCCATCGCCGGCAACGGCTGGTACGCGCATCGGGACGGTTATAACGTCCTGTATGGCGACGCGCACGCGGTGTGGTACGGCGACCCGCAGCAGCGTTATATCTGGTGGCCGCCGGCCTGGATGAAAGACAACGGCAGCAACGGGCGCGGCTGGACCGAGTCCATTTCGGCGGCGGGGACCGGCGGGACGATGACGCTGTGGTACTGCCGCCTGGACGGCAGCGACAATGTAGGCCCTGACGGCGGCAATTACTCCACATGGAAGAGCTGCGGCACCTATGCATGGCATCTGCTGGACACGGCGGCGGGCATTGATGTGGGGGTGGACGAATAAGGCGTTCGACTGCTGCAACCCGCTAGAGACCATTCACCCGTTCAACACGAGAGAGGTCAGAGCTATGCGCGCTGCGTACGGAAGCCGTTGCCTGGGGGCGACGATGGCGTGTCTCCTCTGGATGTTCCCGGCAGCCATCCCCTCGACCCATGCGGCCACAGTGACCGACGGGCAGGAGGAGTGTTATGTGATGCCGTACAAGGCGGACCCGCCGATTACGGTGGACGGCGACCTGACCGACTGGGACAACGTGCCCAACACGATCGTCCTCAACAAGAAGGAGCAGGTGACGTACGGCGCTCCGACATGGACCGGCCCCGACGACCTGAGCGGAACGATCCATCTCTCCTGGCGCGATGGGATTTATGTCGCCGCGGAGGTCACCGATGACGTCGTGCAACAGCCGTACGCCGGCGCTCGGCTCTATCAGGGGGACCATGTCAGCCTGTGGTTTGATCTCACGCCGGGGGCTGACCCCAAGCGCGACCTGTTCGGCGATGGGCAATACCAGATTGCCGTCAACCCAGGGAACTTCGGGGGAAAGGCCGGGGGCGGGGAGGCCATTCCTCCGGAGGTTTTCATTTATGTGCCGGAAGGGCTGCCGCTGGAGGGGTGCAAGGCGGTCGCGCGCAGGACGGACAAAGGATATGTGGTCGAGGCATACATCCCCTTCTCCTCTTTCAAGGTCAGGACTCCACCGATAGGCCAGTACGCCGCCTTCGAGGTGGCGCTCAGCGACAGTGACACCGCGGCGGGGCAGGAGACATTCATCACGCGCGGCGCGAAGCCCTGGAAAGCGGACTCTCGGGCGCGGCTGCTGCCGATGGTGTTCGGCAGCGGCGCAGGCACGGCCGTCTTGCCCGCGCGCAATGTTCGGCTCTCTGAAACGTTGAATATCCCGAAGGGTGAAACGAAGACCGTGAAGTTCACGTTGGACGCCGTGAACCCCGCGCTCGCTCCGTTTCTCTTCTTCAGGGGCCGTGTGGATTACCCTCACGTCGCGGGATACGCGGGCAACGCGCTGACGGTTGATCTGAACGGCGAACGCATTGGGGGGCAGCGGCTTTCCAACCGCGCCATGACGGCCACCATGCAGGACAACCGCGAGGAGACCGTCGCGACCGCCAATGGGCGGATCGGCCTTCCCAACGCCCCCGATTTCACCAGCGCCGACCAGAACACGACCGGCTACGCCCTGCGCGGCGGGGTCAAGGCCGCCGAATATGAGTTCTATGTCGGCGGACTGCTCAAGCAGGGGGAGAACATTCTGGTGTTCGGCAATACCGTCAACCATCCGACGCTGTCGTTGTCCGTCAGCATCGGGGGTCTTGAGCTTCGCATGAAACCGCTTGCGACCGGGGCGAAGTTCGTCGAGGGCGCTCCCACGGGTGATTTGCCGCTCTGTGAAGCGCAGACCGCATTCCCGAAGGTGTATTCCGCGTTGAAGCAGGGCAACGGGAAGATTTCGCTGGTTATCGGCAAAGATACGTATTCCCTTGAGAGCCGCTTCTCCACGCCCGATGGGGGATGGCAGACCGGTTCCAACAAGTTCTTCTCGCACGAGCGCAAGGTGATCGAGCATGACGAGTGGATCGAGGTGCGGGACACGTTCCGCAACCTGACGCAGGACAACCTTCCCATCATCCAGGAGCACCAGTGCGTCTTTGCGAAGGAAGCCCAGGGCGTCTGGCTGGCGGGCATCCAGAAGCCGTTCAAGACGGGACGCTATGCGGATGAGTATGCCGCCGAGAACGGGACCGTCTTTGCCACCGCCTCGGAGAGCGGCGTCGGCATGCTGCCGCTGAACGACGAGTTCATGGCCCATGTCGAGCACTCGGCGGACAAGGGCAAGTGGGTGCGGATTGCGGACCCCACTTTCGCGCTGAAGAAAGGCGGGGAGTACACGGCGGAATGGGCCATTGTGCCTGTGCCGAAGCCCGATTACTACACCTTTGTCAACGCCGCCCGGCGCTTGACGGACGTCAACTTCCCGCTCAAGTATATGTTCCAGGCCGTGTGGATGGGCGAGACGGTCTATGGCATGGACGACGGACAGTTCAAGCGCTTCATTGACGGCAAGAGCATCAACTACCTGGTGCAGTCGAGTTTTTATGGCACGACGGCCGACGAACGCGCCCTGGGCACGGCGTGGGGGACGGCGTGGACCCCCGCCACCCCGCACAAGATGCTGGTGGACTTCGCCGACCGCATCCGCAGGCTCTATCCGGACGGCAGCCTGAAGTCGGGCATCTTCTTCTCCTGCTTCCTGGACGGCGCGCCCGACAGCCCGCAGCGATTCGCTTCGGACCGCGCGCTGGATGCGAACGGGAATCATGTCGCCTATGGCGAAACCGGAATGGCGTTGTCGTGGAAATCGTACGTCCCCACGCTCACGAATGGATACGGCAAAGAGGTCGCCAAGAACATCGACATCATCCTGGACAAGATCCATGCGGACGGCGTCTATTGGGACGAGTTCATTCACTCAAAGCCCGTGTACGTCTACAACATGTGGGACGACTGTTCCGCCGATATCGACCCGGCCACCCACAAGCTCGTGCGCTTGAAGGGGTCCGTCCCCCTTTTGAGCCGCGACTTCAAGGCGTTTCAGGTGAAGCGGATACTGGACCGGGGCGCGGCGCTGGTTGTGAACAGCGAGCCCATCACCCGAACGATCCGGCGGCTCAAGTTCCAGGCGTTCGTGGAAACCGGCAGCGGACCCGCCAATTGCATGAGAACTCTCCTCTATTCCCCCACCGTCCTGGGGGACCACATGACGGAGGCGACGCCGAAGGACCTGTATACCAACATGCTGGTCGCTCTGGACCATGGGTGCCTGTACTCCTACTACAGTCCAACCATCCGTCCGGATGAGAAGACGCTGACCGAATACATGTATCCGTTCACGCCGATTGAATTGCACGAAGGGTACGTCATCGGGAAGGAGCGCATCCTCACCAACCGGAGCGGCCTCTTCGGCTGGGGGGACGCCTCCGGCTTCACGGCGCACGTGTACGATCGCGACGGCAAGCAAACCGCCGGAGGCGAGGTCAAGAAGGTGCAACGCGACGGAAAGAGTTACGCGGAGGTGCGGATACCGGAAGGCTTCTCTGCGGCCATCGTTCGGACGGTGAAGTAAGGAGCGCGGGCTCCTTGCCGCGACAGGTTGCGCTGGAAACAAAAACAGGAGAAAAGGGATGCGGGCCATAATGAATGCCTGGACGCGAACGGTTGTGGCGCTGGGGTGCGTGAGCGTGGCGGCGGCGCTTCTCGGCGGGTGCGGCGGACTGCGGGAGACGATGCGCCTCCCGTGCAAGTGTGAAGCGATACCCTACTCGCTGATCTATGCGAAGAACGCGCCGGTCATTGACGGAAACCTGGACGATGAGGTCTGGCAACAGGCCGTGCGGCTGGACACGTTCTATGAATATGAAAAGTCAGGCGTCCGGATCAAGGATGTCGCGACGGCCTGGATGGCGTGGGACAAGGACAATCTGTACCTGGCGGCAACCGTGAAGGACAAGGACCTGTACGTCTACCAGAAGGAAAACGATGTGGACTTGTGCCGGGCCGATGCCGTCGAACTCTTCCTGAAACCGCGCGCTGACCGCATGGATCTGTACGAGTTCCAGTTCAACATGTGGAATGCCGTGTGCGATTATCACTACCTCAGCCGCGGCGGGTCCAGCGAGCGTTTCCGCGCCTGGAATTCCGGCGCCGTCGCGCACTCCGTGATTCACGGCACGCCGAACGACTGGACCGACGTGGACGAAGGCTGGCAGATCGAGATCGCAATACCCATGAAAGCCTTTGTGGACGTCGCGCCCGACGGTCCCAAGCCGGGAGATACATGGAAATTCAACATCACGGGGTATGACTGGAGCGTCTACCGCGACAAGTATCTGCTCTTCACCAGCTTTGACAACAACACCAAGGGGTTCATCGAGCACGAGGGTTACCCCTCGATGCAATTCATGGCCCCCTAGCGATTGCGCAAGTCCCAGAGTCCTATTTTGAGAGGAAACAGCATGCCTCGCAGTTTCAGGAATCGGATCACCGTCAGCAAGACGCTGCACATGAAAGACGCTCAAGTCATCGCCATGTCCTATATGTCGGCGTCCAAGCCCATTCTTGCCGAGACGCTCGCGCTCGCCGGGAAGCGCAAGGGGCAGGTCGTGCGGCGACTGTCCGAGGACAACGGAAAGAGCTGGGCGGTCCTGCCGGACACCGAGAAGGGCTATCTTTTCGGCAATCACACGGAGCGGCGAGGCAATCGCGTCGCCACGCGCTCCACGGCCGGCACGTACCGGATGGCCGACGAGGGCGTCCTGGTGGAGTTCCTGGCCGAGACGGAATCGCGGCTCGGAGAGGAAATGTCCTTCGGACCCGAGGCGGCAATGCAGGAACAGCTTGAATTCCGTACAGGCAGGATCTTCTACCGTTTCTCGCGCGATGAAGGCAAGACGTGGAGCGACATGCGACAGGTCATTCAGAAGGGCAAGGAATATGACGCGGTGCATTGGGCCGAAGGGGTGTGGTATGGCAAGAACACCGTTTCGCCGACGGGGATGACCCCGCCGGTGCGGCTCAGCGACGGCGCGCTCCTGTTCACCGTCTATATCTGGTGTCTGAACGAAAAGGGCGGGCTGCAAACGCGGGTGGACCGGTTCGGCGACATGATCTGGCCGACCTGCGCGGCCGCCAGTCTGCGCGGGGAATGGAACAAGGCACGCGGCGACTTCGATTGGCACATGTCCTCGCACGTCATTGCGCCGGAGTTTCTCGCGCACGGATTGGACGAGAGCGAGGCCGCCGAAGTGGACGGCGGGAAAGTGATGATGGTCATGCGCGGCGGCGCCTGCGGGTGGCAATCTTTCCCGGGCGTCAAATTCTACGCCATTTCGAAGGACGGCGGCCGCACATGGGGCCCCCCTGTTCCCCTGACGTACCCGGACGGCAGTTTCGCAAACTCGCCGGCCTCTTTCCCGAACTTCTTCCGCTCTTCCAAGAACGGCAAGTTGTACGTAATCGCCAACATTCTGCCGGAGCCCTGCCGCCAGTCCGACCCGCGCTACCCGCTGGTCATCGCCGAAGTGGACCCGAAGTACTTCTGGGTCCTGCCGGAGACGGTGACGGTGATCGCGGACCGCGAGAAGGGGCAATCGGACCGCGTTCGGTTCTCCAATTGGGTGCGGGTCGAGGACCGGAAGAGCGGTAATCCGGTCATTTACATGACCGCCGGTCGCGCCGACGCAATCATCCCCGGCACGCCGGGCGCTATTCTGCCGCATTCATATCGGTACGAGATCAACTTGCCGGACTAGAACAACATAGGGAACAGTCTCATGGGAGTGCGCCTCTCGATGCGGTCCATGGCCGCCTCTGGCGGGTGCTGAGTCTGAAGGTTTCGTCCTGAAGAGGAAGTGACATGCCTCGCGGTTCTAAAAACCGGATCACCATCAACAAGACGCTGCACATGAAGGACGCTCAAGTCACGTACATGGCCTACATGTCCTCCTCCAAGCCGATCCTGGCCGAGAACCTTGCGCTGTACGGCAAGCGCAAGGGGCAGGTCATGAGGCGCGTTTCGGAAGACAACGGGAAGAGCTGGTCCGTGCTGCCGGAATCCGAGAAGGGCTATCTCCTCGGCACGAATTCGGAGCGGCGAGGCAATCGCTTGGCCGCGCGCTCGACGGCGGCGACATACCTGATGGCCGATGTTGGCATCCTGGTGGAGTTCCTGGCCGAGGTCGAATCGGCTGTTGGCGAACAGATGTCCTTTGGACCCGAGGCGGCAACCCAGGACCACCTTGAGTTTCGCACAGGAAGGATTTTCTACCGTTTTTCGCGCGACGAAGGCAGGAGTTGGAGCGACGTGCGGCAAGTCATTCAGAAGGGGAAAGGATATGACGCCGTCCATTGGGCCGAAGGGGTCTGGTATGGCAAAATCAGCGTCTACCCGACGGGGATGACCCCGCCAATCCGTCTCAGCGATGGTGCGCTCCTTTTCACCGTTTACGTCTGGTGTTTAGATGAGAAGGGCGGCTTGTCGACGCGGGTGGACCGGTTCGGCGACATGATCTGGCCGACCAGCGCGGCCGCGAGTTTGCGCGGAGAGTGGAACAAGGCGCGCGGCGACTTCGATTGGCAAATATCCTCCTTTGTAACCGCGCCGGAATTCGTCGCGCGCGGGCTGGACGAATCCGAGGCGGCCGAGGTGGACGGCGGGAAAGTGATGATGATCATCCGCGGCGGCGCTTGCGGATGGCAGTCCTTCCCGGGCGTCAAGTTCTTCGCTATCTCGAAAGACGGCGGCCGCACGTGGGGCCCCCCCGTTCCTCTGACGTACCCGGACGGCAGTTTCGCAAATTCGCCGGCCTCTTTCCTGAATTTCTTCCGCTCTTCCAAGAACGGCAAGCTGTATGTGATTGCAAACATCGTATCGGAACCGTGCCGCATGGCCGATCCGCGCTACCCGCTGGTCATCGCCGAAGTGGACCCGAAGTACTACTGGGTTCTGCCGGAGACCGTGACGGCAATTGAGGACCGTCAGAAGGGACAGTCAAACCGTATTCGGTTCTCCAACTGGCTGCGGATCGAGGATCGGAAAAGCGGCAACCCGGTGATCTTCATGACGGCTGGTCGCGTCGAAGCGATTATCCCCGGCACACCGGGCGTCATTCTTCCGCATTCATATCGTTACGAGATCAAGTTGCCGGACTAACGCGACAAAAGGAGAAGTCTCATGGGAAGGCGCCTCCCGACGCAGTTCATGTTGTCATAGAACATCTTCCGGTCTGTCCGTACTTCTCTCTCTGAAAGGAAGATCCATGTCCCGCGCGTCCGGAAGCCGGATTGCGGTCGAAAAAACGCTTCATCTGCAGGATGCGTTTGTTTGCTCGATGGGCTACGTTTCGGCGTCACGGCCTGTCCTCGCTTCGACGCTCGTGCTGTCCGGCAAGCGGAAAGGCGAGATCATCCGGCGTGTGTCGGAAGACAACGGCAGAACCTGGGCGGAGGCGGGGAACGCGAAGTATGAGGAGAAGCGTGGCGACCGTGTGGCGCTGAGGTTCCACCCTGTGTACTTCGCGGATTCCGACAGCGGAGTTCTCATCGAATTCGTCACCGAGTATGAGCAAAAGCTGGGACGCTCGATCGGACCGGAAATACCCGAGTATCTTTTGGAACTCTGGTTGAGCTCCCCGGAGCAACTGACGGGCAGGATCTTCTACCGTTTCTCGAAGGATGATGGCAGAAGCTGGGGGGCGTGGAAACAGCTCATTCAAAGCGGCGCGGCCTACGACGCGGTGCATTGGGCCGATGGGATATACTACGGGAAAAATGCGGGCTATTTTGACGAAGCACTGCGGGCGGTGAAACTGAAGGACGGCGCAATCATCGTTCCGATCTATCTGTCGGGGTGTCTGGATGAAGACGGGAAATTCCTGAAACTGCCGGATCGCTTTGGCGACGTCATCTGGCCGGTGAGCGTTGTGGCCTGCTTCCGCGGAGAGTGGCGCGCGGATCGCGACGACTACGAATGGGAGATGTCCAACCACGTTACCCTCCCTGAGTACATGTCCCGTGACCTGGCCGAACCGGCGGTCGCCGAAGTGGCGGACGGCAAGTTGATGATGATCATCCGCGGCAGCGCCTCCGCATGGCAGTCTTTCTCCGGCGTCAAGTTCTTTGCCATCTCGAAAGACGGCGGTCGCACGTGGGGGCCCGCCGTTCCTCTGACATATCCGGACGGCAGCTTTGTGCACTCGCCCGCCTCTTTGCCGAACCTCTTCCGATCTTCGAAGAACGGAAAGGTCTATCTGATCGCCAATATCCTGCCGGGACCTTGTCGTCAAAGCGACCCACGCTATCCCTTGGTCATTGCCGAGGTGGACCCGAAGTACTACTGGGTGCTGCCGGAAACCGTCACGGTCATCGAGGACCGACAGGACGGGCAGCCGAGCCTCGTACGCTTCTCCAACTGGCAGCGGATCGAGGATCGCGAGACCGGCAACCCCGTTATCTACATGACCGCCGCGCGGGCCGATGCGTTCGTCCCCGGCACGCCGGGCGTCATCCTTCCGCATTCGTACCGTTATGAGATCAAGTTGCCGGACTAGAGGGAAGAGTTCATGGCCGATCGGACACGAATCGAACTCGCCGTCAATAACGGCGCGCTCACGCTCACTGCCGTGGGGTGGCCGGGCTTCAGGATCGCCGGCGCGCGCTGCGGCGCTATTCTTGACGGCAAATCGCAAAAGGCCCGCCTGTTAAGGGACGAAAAAGCGTCTCCAAGGAGCCGTCAGTTCCTTTGGCAGCTTGGCGCATCCGGCGTCGTGATCGAACAGATGATCGCGCATGAAACGCCCCGGCGCATCCGTTTCAGCAGTCTTCTGCGCAACGGCGGCGGGAAGCCATGCATCCTGAATCATGTGGACCTTCTGGCGGCGGATTCGGCGCAAGGCTCCCGGTTTGATCTAGGGGCAAGCGCTGCCCAAGTGAGGATTCTCGAGAATCATCCCAAGCGCGGACAGGTGCGTTCGGTCGGCCAGATCATGACCGGAGCGGACGGACGCCGATCGCTCGACGGCGCTCACCGTTCCTTCTTCTCCGAGGCGGTCACGCTGTTCTACAGCGTCAGCGATGAGACTGGCCTGCTCATAGGATTCGAAAGCCTTGATCGCTTTGCAGGTCGAATCCGCGCTGCGGCGCGTACGTTCGATGCGCGCTCGGCGATTCAGTTCAATAACGTGGACGGCGGGGCAAAGAGTCCTGCGCATGTCTCGTTTGCGGAGCCGGAATTGCGGCGAGGAGACCGGTTCGCAACCCTGTCGGTCGGGTTCCCAGGCGCAGAGCTTCCGGTGGGGCCAGGGGAGACAGTCGAACTGGGTGAGTTCGTCGTCGAGCTTGGCTCGAACCCCCACCGCCTGCTGGAGGAGTACGCCGAGCGCACCGGCAGGCGATACAACGTGCGGGATATCCCCCTCCCCTTCGCAAATTGGTCCAGTTGGTACGGCCACCGGCTTGGTGTGAACGAGGAGACGGTCCTGGCAAATGCCCGCGCGGCAAAGGAAAGGCATCTGGACAAGCTGGGACTGAAGTTCATGCAGGTGGACCTGGGGTGGGAAAAAGATAACGTGCCGACGTTCTTCGAGGAAAACGAGCGATTCAGCCACGGCTTGAACTGGCTTTCCCGACAACTCGACACGCTCGGACTTGGGCTTGGGGCATGGATCGGTTTCACCTGCGTGAGCGAGAACCACCCGGTCGCCCGTGACCACCCGGAGTGGCTCGTGCAGGACGAGGATGGCAAGCCTGTAAGCACTTGGACCTGGTTCTGGGCGCCTCACGACAAAATGTACAACTTGGACATCACTCATCCGGGTGCCCGCGCCTGGGTCGAGCAGAACGTGCGGGCCCTTGCTGAGAAAGGCGTGCGCTATCTGAAATGGGATTTCGGAGGGAATCTCAGCGCGCCGGGCAAGCGGCACGACCCGAGCATCGCCTGCAGCCGCGCCAATGAGGGAATGAGGATGGCCGGCCGCATCGTGCGCAATGCCATCAACTCGCAAGGAGAACGGGGTCTGGTCCTGGACGTGAGCGATGGCGAAACCGCCAACCTCGGTCTCGTCAACCTGCTTTACGCGAACGTGGACACGGGGAACAGCGGGCTGGGCTTCAGCCACCTCCGCAGCATCTACACCGCGCTGGGCACGCACTTGTTCAAGAACGGTCTCTGGGGTTTGATCCAGCCCTCCTGCCTTGTCATGGGGCTGCCGGGGACATTGGAAGAGGCGCGGATGCGGGGAACGGCCGCCTTCCTTTCGGCCGGTCATGTGGACATATCGGACGACCTGACGATATTGCCGGAGGAGCGTTGGCAGGTGCTCCTTTCCCTCCTGCCCCCCGTCCCACGGTCGGCGCGAGTCGTGGATCTCTTCCATCCGGTCCGGATCAGCCCGTGCAGCTACGTGGCGCTCTGCCAGGGCGAGGACGGGCGCGTCAAGGAGACCTCTGAACCTCAAGGGGCGGTGGTCTGGCACATGCCGATGCGGAGCGATTGGGACCAGTGGGATCTGGTCGCCTTCTTCCATTTCTTCGAGCCGGAGGCGGAGTCCTCCGGCAGCCAGGTGCCGCTGCAATTCGCCGTGGATCTCAAACACCTCGGACTCGATCCGCGGGGCCGATATTGGGCGTACGAGTTCTGGACGCGGCAGTTCCTCGGCGCCCTGCCTCTCCCCCGCCGCCCAAAGGGAAGCTACCGGCACCCCGGCGACTCGGCGTTGCTCGCAAGCGATTCCGGCCCCGGCGTGCTGGACGTGGCGTTCCAGGGGCCTGCGATCCGCCTGCTGGTCCTCCGCGCGCCGCGCAAGCATCCATGGCCCATCGGGACGACGTTTCACCTCAGCGGCGGAATGGAACTCAGCCATGTTCGCTGGGACGCGGCGCGGCACAGGCTATCCGGCGTGCTGCACCGTCCCCCCGGCCAGAGCGGGGCCATCGTCATTGCCGGCGCGGATTCGGAAAGCATCGTCAAGGCGCAGGCCGGAGGCGAAGCCGTGCCCGTATCCAAGGGCGCGAACGGGTCGCTGCACATTCCGGTCATTACGCGCGACTGGAAGACCATGTGGTCGGCAGCGTTTTCCTGACCATATGCACGACGCAGGCGCCGGACGATCCGAGCCTGACGAGGTTTGGCGCCCGCGGGGCGTCGCATGAACGGCGTGAGGCGCGCCTGCATGATTGACGCAGTCTGGAAGATCGTCGTTGTCAGAAAGGATGCAGGAATGCTGAGGTTCGTTGTTTCTCGGGATGACCATGTCTACGCATGTTTCCCGGACATTGCGAAGACGCCGGACGGAACGCTCGTTTGCATCTACCGTGAATCCATGGGACATGGCCCCTTTCCGTTTTCTCGCATTGCCGTTCGCCGCAGCCTGGATGGGGGACTGACGTGGCTGCCGAGGCAGATTATTGACGAGTGTGTACACAAGGAGCAGATCGTCAATGAAAACCGTTCGTGGCTGTCGGATGATGAAGTGCGGGGTTATGAGGAAACCCGGGCGCGAGTTACCGAATCATGGAAGAACGCCGCCTCCATCAACTGTCCGCGTCTTCTCTGCCTGAGCGATGGGCAACTGCTCATGATCGCGGACTACGCCGTGTACATTCCAAGCGCCGAGAGCGGCTACAAGTGGGTCAACCTGATCTACCGAAGCTTCGATTCCGGCGTCACGTGGGTGGGCCCGGAGGATTCCGGCATTTCGAATGCGCTTGTGCCCTCCCTGAATGAGCTGCACGACGGCCGGCTCATGTCAGGCCTCGCGAGAGTGGAGCAGGGCAAGATGGGAGCCCTGGCAAAGGAAACGCAACTTGTCTTCTTCTCCGACGACAAGGGCAGGCGCTGGTCGGACCCTGTGGCCATACCGTCCGAATCAGGCCAGGATTTCAGTGAGGGCAGCTTCGTCGAGCTTGATGACGGGACAATCCTGGGCATACTCCGCGACGACAAATTGGGGCGAGCCTACAAGACATTGTCATGCGACGGCGGCCAGACCTGGAAAGGCCCGTTTCCGACGCAACTCATCGGCCTTGAGGGTCGCCCGAAAGCCGGACGATTGCGTTCAGGGGAAATCTGCATCACCTACCGCATGGGTGTTCCCAATGAGATGCTGGCGCTTCATCTCATGACCCAGGAAGCGGCCAGGCATGAAGGGATATCCCCGCGAGTCAAGCGAAAGCCGATGCCTGAGGATTTCGTCGACGTCAATGATCCTTCCCAGCCCTCCTATATGACTTCCTACTATCCCGGCATTACCCATGTGATCGACATTGACCGCAGCGTACACCGGGACAGCGGCTATTCCGGCTGGGTCCAACTGGATTCGGGAGATATCTATGTCGTTGACTACATCAATGACGATGCTCCCCTGGCGCATATTCGGGGATACCTTGTGACCCGTTCGGACTGCATCCTTTTTCCCGAAGGGGACATTCCGTGGCTGCACCCCTCCGGGCAGCCGTTCCTGAAGATGACGTACGGCATGGCGGAACGGCAGTCCAGGGCGAATCGGGACCGCGCCACGTCGTCAAACGGCTCATGATCTGCGTGCGTCCGGGTTAGCTTGCCATGTTGAGTAGTCAAGCATTGACTACCGTAAGGAGGGAACGGTGACTATCAGAACGGCGAGTGTGGTCAGTCTGCTCCTGGCGCTTTCACTATGCGCTTCAGTTCGTGCAGGGAGCGACGCGAGTCTTATAGCCCATTGGGACTTCAATGAAGGCGCCGGCGACACCCTCCATGATCGGAGCGGTAACGGGAACAACGGCGAGATCAACGAAGCGCACTGGGTGAAAGTCGGAACCGGGTCGGGGCTTCAGTTCGAGAGGACCGGAAGCTACGTTGACTTCGGCGACAATGCGAAGTTGAAACTCGCCAAGGACTTCACCTGTGCGGCCTGGATCAAGCTGACCTCCGATCCATACCCGGACGGCACGACGAACTGGCATCTCTTCCTGTGGGAGGCGTACCAGAAGTCCGGGGCGACCTTCAGGATTGAGGGGAGAAACGGCCAGTTGTACTTCCGGTCGAGCCAGGCGAACGGAACCTTCCAGGACGGCATGTCCAACGCGCGCCTGGCCAATAAGACGTTTTATCACGTCGCAGTGGTGAAGAAGGGAGGGAAGGCGGCCCTCTTCGTGGACGGTAAACGGGACATTGAGTTCGACGTGAAGGACCCCTCGCCGAACGACCTGACGTTCACCCTGAGCCAGCAAAGTCAGTCCTTCTCAGGCATCATGGACGACGTGCTCCTCTACGGGCGCGCACTGTCGGACGGCGAACTGGCGGCGCTTTACCAGGAGGGGGGTGCGGAGCATCAGAAGGACATCTCCTGGCTCGGCGTGCTGAAGCTGACGCCATTCATCTATTACGATGAGAACCGGGCGACCGTGGAGGCGGACTTCCGCGGGGTGCTCCCGTTGAAAGAGGGAGAGCGGATCGTCGTCGAACTGCGCGAGGCGGGCAAGCCCCCCGTGGAAACGCGGGAGCGGGCGGCAGCGCCGGATTCCGCCAGGGAGGAATATGTCTACGATCTGAAGAAGCTTCCCCCCGGCTCGTACGAGGTCTGCGTCGCAATCCGAGGCCAGGGCAAGACTCGCGTGGAGCAGACGGTGCGCTTCCAGTACCCGGCCCCGCCGCCGACAGCCCCTTCGCCGGCTGAGCGCGTCGTGGGCCCACTGCCCGCTTCACCAGTCACGCCTCCATTTACGATCGAAGTCGGCGACGGCGGCGGATTCGCAGTCAAGTTGGGCAACGAATCCTATCCCGTCGAGTCGGCCTACTCCTACCCCATGGGCGGCGCGAACATTCTGACGGCCCCCGCCCGGCCGGCGAGCGCCGGAGAAAAGGAGTGGAAGGTCCAGCGCGAGAAGATTGGAAACTCCGCGTACCGAGTGACCGCCACGGGCACGTTCTATCGAATCACCCGCGAGATTGCGGTGCAGGCCACGCGAATCCTGGTGAAGGACCGCATTGAGAACCTGACCGCGGACGACCTCGGCCTGTCCGTGGATAACCGAATTGATCTGAAGGGAAAGAAGGACGCCAAGACCCAGGCGCCGGCCTCCCCGGCTCCGCCGCTCTTCATCAGCGCCGGCAACCTCGGCCTTGGGCTGGTCCCCCTGAATGACGTTTACCAGTTCCTGCAAGTGACCTATATCGAGGCGGGGAGTTGCGGCTCGAAGATCCCCGGCTTGGGCATTGCCAAGGGAGGGGCCCACACGCTCGAATGGGCCGTTTATCCTGTTGGCACGACGGACTACTTCGATTTCGTCAATGCCGTCCGCCGGGACGAGGGGCTGAACGGCATGACGGTGGACGGATGCCTGGCTGCGACGCACTCCGGGAGGTGGCAGCGGGAGCTTCCGCCGGACGAACTTATCCGCAACGGCGGCGTCAAGTACATCTTCAGCGGTTGTATCACGCAGGTAGCGGACGACCCGGGGGTCTCCTTTCAAGGAATCGAGTTCCTCCACAGTCCCAAGGAGTGCGAGGCGCTTACGAAGATCTACGCCGAGGACAAGAAGCGCTTTCCCGGCCTCAGCGTGGGGTTCCACGTCGCCTACAACATCTACGCCACCAACCAGCCGGACCAGATCTTCCCCGACTCTCGTGTGCTTACGGCGTCCGGCAAGCACGAGATGTACGGGAATTTCGAAGGGTACTTCAGCCCGGAGCGGCGCGCGCAGGGCTGGGCATGGTACCCCTACTATCCCACGATGACCAATAGTTTCGGCAAGGAACTGCTCAAGAGCGTGGACGTGATGATGGATGAAATGGGCGTGGGCATGGTGTGGGGAGATGGACTCCTGGGCGGCTATGGGGCAACGTCGGGCAACTACCCCACCTCTTTTGTCAGCACCCTGGAACCATGGGATGGGCACACCGTCGAGCTGGACCCCGCCACGAAGACGATTGCGCGGAAGTGGGGCCAGGTGGCTTCCCTCGGAAAGGACGCCTTGATCGAGTATATCCGGAAGATCAACGCGAAGGGAGGGCGCGTCTGGATCAACCACATGCATGTCGTGCCGCGCAGCTATGCCCATGAGACGGCATACTGGGCGGCGGAAACCAATGACGGCGACTCGCGGGTTGCCGCGCTGCACCTTTCCCCGACGCCGCACGGCCTGGCCGACCCAAACAAGTTCGCCACGGCGCAGATCATCTATGACGATATCCGGGCTAAGTTGTCCTGGGGCGCGTTGTACGCGTACTACTGGTGGGGAGGCGCCTCGCAACTGGACCATAAGATGCTCACGGCGGAGATGTATCCTATCACCATTGAGGAACTCCACGCAGGCTATATCAAGGGGAGCGAACGCCTTATCACGATGCACTCAGGCGTGTATGGCTGGTCGCAGAACAAAGACCTGCCAATAGCTTATCTATTCGACGCGAAGGGGCGCATTGTGCCGTGCAGTTTCCTGACAACGGTGGACGGCGCCGGCGTGCGAACGGAAATCGTTCTCGGGGAGAATGAGACGGCGGTCCTGAAACGCGTCCCGGTCACGCTCCAATCGCAGTCTCCCGTCAACGTAGTGTTCGAGAAATATGATGCGGAGGCTGTCCTGGTCACATTGAACGGAAACGGCGCTGTCGAGCTTCAGATACGCAATGGGGACTTCCGGATCACCCCCGGTGCCGCGTACGCTGTAAAGACGAATGCGGACGAGCGAGTCATCGCCGGTGCGGATGGTATTCTCCATGTTAGAATAGTGCCCAAAGCACAACTGCGGCTGAAAATAGAACCGGCCGCGGCCCAATAGCAGGGCTCAGGCAACGGAATTTCTGTGGCACGCCGCTAGCGCGGCATCATGAAAGGTTGGAGGGAAGAACATGGTTGGCAGATTGAGCGGTTGGGTACTTGCATTTCTTATGTGCGCGCTCGCAGCGGCCGCCTCGGAGCAGGGCCTTGTGGCCCATTGGGACTTCAATGAAGGCGCCGGCGAAACCCTGCATGACCGCAGCGGCAACGGCAACAACGGCGAAATCGTTGAAGCGCAGTGGGTAAAAGTCGGGGCCGGGTCAGGCCTTCAGTTCGGCAGGACCGGAAGTTACGTTGACTTCGGTGACAACGCGAAGTTGAAACTCGCCAAGGATTTCACTTTTGCGGCATGGATCAAGGTGACCTCCGATCCGTACCCGGACGGCACGACAAACTGGCATCTCTTCCTCTGGGAGGCGTACCAGAAATCCGGAGCGGCGTGCAGGATTGACGGGAGCACGGGCCAGTTGTACTTCCGGTCGAACCAGGCGAACGGGACCTTCCAGCACGGCATGTCCGGCGCCCGCTTGGCCAACGAGACGTTCTATCACGTCGCAGTGGTAAAGAAGGGAGAGAAGGCGGCCCTTTTCGTGGACGGCAAACGGGACATTGAGTTCGACGTGAAGGATCCTTCGCCGAACGACGTGACGTTCACCTTGAGCCAGCAAAGCCAGTCCTTCTCAGGGATCATGGACGACGTGCTCCTCTACGGGCGCGCGCTGTCGGACGGCGAACTGGCCGCGCTCTACCAGGAAGGGGGAGCGGAACATAAGAAGGACGTGTCCTGGCTTGGCGTGTTGAAGTTGACGCCCTTCATCTACTACGACGAGAATCGGGCGATCGTAGAGGCGGATTTCCGCGGCGTCCTGCCCCTGAAGGAAGGAGAGCGGATCGTCGTTGAATTACGGCAGATGGGCAAGCCACCCGTGGAAACGCGAGAGCGGGCGGCGGCGCCGGATTCCGCCAGGGAGGAGTACGCCTACGACCTCAAAAAACTTGCGCCAGGTGCGTATGAGGTCTGCGTCGCTATCTGCGCCCAGGGCAAGGCTCGCGTGGAGCAGACGGTGCGCTTCCAGTACCCGGCCCCCCCTCCGACAGCCGCTTCGCCAGCTGAACACGTTGTGGGTCCGCTGCCCGCTACACCGGCCACGCCTCCGTATACGATCGAAGTCGGCGACGGCGGTGGATTCGCAGTCAAGTTAGGCAACGAATCCTATCCCGTCGAATCGGCCTACTCCTACCCCATGGGCGGCGAGAATATTCTGACGGCCCCTGCCCGGCCAGCGACCGCCGGAGAAAAGGAGTGGAAGGTCCAGCGCGAAAGGATTGGGGACTCCGCTTATCGCGTGGTCGCCACGGGCAAGTCCTATCGAATCACGCGCGAGATTGCGGTGCAGGCTGCCCGAATCTTGGTGAAGGACCGCATTGAGAATCTGACCGCGGACGATCTCGGTCTTGCCGTGGACAACCGGATTGATCTGAAGGGAAAGAAGGACGTCGAGACGCAGGCGCCGGCCTCCCCAGCTCCGCCGCTCTTCATCAGCACCGGCAAGCTCGGCATAGGGATGGTCCCCCTGAACGACGTCTACCAGTTCCTCCAAAAGACCTATATTGATGCGGGAATCTGCGGATCGAAGATCCCCGGCCTGGGCATTGCCAAGGGGGGGGACCACACGCTCGAATGGGCCATCTACCCGGTCGGCACGGCGGACTACTTCGATTTCGTCAATGCCGTCCGCCGGGACGAGGGACTGAATGGCATGACGGTGGACGGCTGCCTGGCGATGACTCATTCCGGGAGGTGGCTGCGTGAGCTTCCGCCGGACGAACTCATCCATTTCGGCGGCATCAAGTACATGTCCAGCGGCTGCGTGACGCACGTGGCGGACGACCCGGGAATCTCCTTCGAGGGGGTCGAGTTCGTGCGCGCCCCCAAGGAACGCGAGGCCCTCACGAAGAACTATGTGGAGATCAAGAAGCGCTTTCCCGGCCTCAAAGTGGGGTTCCACGTCGCCTACAACATCTACGCCACCAACCAGCCGGATCAAACGTTCCCCGACTCTTTTGTGCTTGCCGCATCCGGCAAGCATGAAATGTACGGCAACTTTGAGGGATACTTCAGCCCGGAACGGCGTGAACAGGGCTGGGCGTGGTACCCCTACTATCCCACGATGACCAACAGTTTCGGCAAGGAACTGCTCAAGAGCGTGGACGTGATGATGGATGAGATGGGCGCGGGTACGGTGTGGGCGGACGGACTTTTGGGCGGCTACGGAGCGAACACGGGCAACTTTCCCACCTCTTTCGTCAGCACGCTTGGACCGTGGGACGGGCACAGCGTCGAACTGGACCCCGGCACGAAGACGATTACGCGGAAGTGGGGCCAGGTGGCGTCCCTTGGACAGGACGCCTTGATCGCGTATATCCGGAAGGTCAACGCGAAGGGTGGACGCGTCTGGATCAACCACATGCACGTCGTGCCGCGCAGTTATGCCCATGAGACGGCATACTGGGCCGCGGAAACCAACGACGGCGACTTCCGGGTCGCCGGGCTGCACCTCTCCCCCGCGCCTCACGGCCTCGGCAATCCGAACAAGTTCGCCACCACACAGTTGGTCTACGACGACATCCGGTCGAAGCTGTCCTGGGGCGCGCTTTATGTCTACTATTGGTACGGCGGCGCTTCGCAACTGACCCACAGGATGCTCACGGCCGAGATGTATCCCATTACCTTCGAGGAACTCCACGCAGGGTATATCAAGGGAAGCGAACGCCTCATCACCACGCACTCAGGCGTCTATGGCTGGCCGCAGAGCAAGGACCTCCCCATCGCCTGCCTGTTCAACGCGAAGGGACGTATCGTGCCGTGCAGTTTCCTGACGACGGCGGACGGCGCCGGCGTGCGGACGGAGATTGCCCTGGGAGATAAGGAGACGGCGGTACTGAAGCGCGTCCCGGTCACGCTCCAGTCCCAGTCCCCCGTCAACATAGTGTTCGAGAAGTACGACGCAGAGACTGTCCTGCTCACATTGAACGGTAGCGCCGCCGTCGAGCTTCAGGTGCGCAGCGGGGACTTCCGGATTACCCCGGGCGCCGCGTACGTTGTGAAGACAAATGCGGAGGAGCGGGTGACCGCCGGTGCGGATGGCGTTCTCCATGTTAGAATGGCGCCCAAAGGACAACTGCGGGTTCAGATAGCGCCGGCTGCGGCCCAATAACAGGGCTCAGGCAACGGGACTTTCAGGAAAGGACGACGATGCTAAACCACGATGTGGTTGCAGAGGGACTGCTTCGATTGACGAACTGGTTCGGCTGCCATGAGATCTGGGATTGTTCGATGGCGTTCACCGTCGGGCCGATCTTTGAGGAGTCCTACGCGATTCGCTCGGCGCTCATTGCCGAGCGGGTCCTGGGCATCGGGCAGGCGCGACACGTCTCGCAGGCCTTCTGTGATCGGGCCATGGGAACGCAGGGGGTGACCGAAGAGAAGATGTACTACATGGGCTATGCAAACCAACGGAACGCCGAGGGCGTTCCGGCCTGCTCCTGCGTAGCGGACGCAAGTTCCACGGCCCAGGCGATTGTGGAAACGATCCAGGCCCATCCGGATTCAGCCGGGAACGAGGCGTACGTCAAGAGCCTTCGCTCATTTCTCGATTACGTGCTCGACCGTTACACAACGAAGGATGGCGTGACCGGCGTGGGGATTCTGTCGCACAAGATCAACCCATTTCCGGAATACTGGTGCGCGTGCGCCCTGTTCACGCCCGTCCTGATTGGATTTGGCGAGATCACCGGCGAAGCGAAGTACCTTGACGCCGCCGCTGCGCCGCTGGAATACATCTCCCGTTTCGACTACACGGGGTGTGGAAGCGGCGGGCGGACGCATTGGCAGACATCGGCAACGGAGGTGGTCGCCTATGCCAGCGAAGGGCTGCTGGCGGGTCTGCTTTCCGAAAAGATGCAAAGCCGGCTCGATAAGCCGGCTGCGGGGTTCATCATCTCGTCCGAGAAAGCAGCCGGCGGCCCCTCAGCCGTGGAGGATGCGCCCAACCGGGTCCGAAACCGGCAGGATGCTTCACGCCGCCCTCGTCGCCAGTCCCCCACCCTTCGGACCTTGGTGGAAAACCGCTGGAATGAATTCGCTGAGTGGCTCTACCGGAATCAGGACACGAACGGCGTGTGGCAGGACACGAAAGAGTACCGCGGCTATCAACTGGCGCTGACCTGGACGATTCTCCGGGCCTGTCGCGGGTTGCGCACGAACCCCCGGCTGGAGCGATGCGCCGAGCGGCAGCTCTCTTATCTGCTCAGCCAGGAAGCGAAGAGTTTCTTCGGGCTGTACTGCCGCCCCTTCGCGACGGCAAATGCTCACCTCTCGTTTGCCTACGCCGCGGAGGTCTGCATGAAGGAGGAGCCGGCGCGTTTTGCGGAGGCTCTTTCCAAAGCCGAGAAGCGCGTTGCGGACTTGTTGTGGTAGCCTGGGCAGCATCGGCATAGAAGGAAGCGTCGTGACTGGAAAAGGCGGGACGGCCGCGATCAAGGACGGCGCGCTGACGCTGGGACTCGCGGGCGGCGGCGCATGCGCGGAACTGGCGGGCGCGCGCACGGCCCTGGTTGCCGAAGGGGCATACGCTCTCATGGGCGCTCCTGTTCGCTGCGTGCAGATGCCGGATGGGCTGAGAATCGAATGGGAACAAGTCGGGCCGCGTCAATCCCTTGCCCTGTCGCTGTGCCTGGCGAATGGAGACCGGCCCGGAGAGATGGTCGTAACCGGCGCGGTCACCAACCGGGGGCGGGAGCCGGTGCGCCTGGACTTCATCCAGCCGCTGACGTTGCGCGCGCTCGCGTCCGGGACGGTCCGGATCGGAACGGATTCCCGTCGCGTCAAGGCGCTCGTCATGACGGCAAGCGCCGGCGGATACGGGACGCGCGTCCAGGAACTGACCGGCAAAACGGCGCAGATTGGGCGCGGCCCCGCCGACACGACGGCCGGCGCCACAAGCCACGGAGTTGTCGCCCTGCACGCCCCTGCCGACGGGGCCACGCTTGCAGCGGGTTTCCTTAATTTCTCGACGCAGGCGGGGACCTTTATTGCGCAACACGGCGCGGTCTGCGAGGGCATTCCCCAGATCACGGAGTTCACGGCCGAACTGGAGCACCTCAAGCGGTTGTCGCCAGGGGAGACGGCAGAGTTGGCCCCGCTGTGGCTGGCTGCCGGGAAAGACCCTCACGCCCTGCTCGAACGCTGGGCGGAATTGCTGCGTGAGCGAATGCGCATCACGCTGTCGCCAGCCGTTCCCTGCGGCTGGATCTCCTGGTACGGATACCGGGTGAAACTCGACGAGCGGATTGCGCGCGAGAACGCCCGCGTCCAGCGCGAAACGATGCTCGTTTTCGGCGGAGACCTCTGCCACCTGGACCTCGGCTGGAACGCAGGCGACCGGCCCGGCGACTGGCTGGACGTTGACGCGTCATTCCCCTCCGGAATGCGGAAACTGTGCGGCGACCTTGGAAAGGAAGGTTTCCACGTCGCCCTCTGGACGACGCCGCTTGTCGTCGCGGAGAACAGCCGGGTGGCGCGCGAACATTCGGAATGGCTCATGCGCGACCCCGCCGGCGACAAGGTGGTGTTCGACCGGTGGTACTGGGAGCCGACCGAGTTGTGCTATTGTCTCAATCCCGCTTTGCCAGATGTCCAGGACCATGTCCGCCGGGTCTATACCACACTGCGTGGTTGGGGAGTCGAGGCGTTCAAGCTCGATTTCTCCGGGGCGTTCGAACCGGGATTGGGGAACGGCGCGCGACCCGATGCGGCGCGCCTCCCGGTTCCATGCGGCGCCGGCGACGCGACCCGGATGGAGGCATGCCGCAGGACGTATGGCATCATCCGCGAGGCAATCGGCGACGCCCACATGACCGCGTGCAACGTGCCGTGGCAAGGGGTCGTCGGAATCGCCGATTCGATCTTTCTCGCGACCGACGTCGGCAATCTCACCGACAGCGAGTCGCAGGACGAGAGGCCGGCGCGGCGCGGCTGGGACTTGTTCAAGGAGCGGACGCGCCAGATATTCACGCGCTATTTCTTTAATGGCAAGGTCTGGTGGGGCAATCCGGACTGCTTCGTGGCGGAGAACGACGCGCCGGAGAACCACGCGCGCGCGCGCCTTCAGGTCGTCATGCTCGCCGGCGGACAGTACAAGTGCTCCAATCAACTGCCCGCGTGGAAGCCGGAGCGGATGGCGGCGTTTCTCAAGGGCTTGCCCTGGTACGGCGTCGCCGCGCGCCCCGTGGATCTTTTCGAGGCCGAGTATCCTTCGGTCCTCGATTTGCCCGTCCATGCGACTTGGGGGGATTGGCACGTCGTCGGCCTGTTCAACTGGCGCGACCGCGAGGATTGCGTGAGCTTCGACCTGTCCCGACTGCGGCCGCAGCCGACCGGCAGGCAGTTCGTGTGGGAATTCTGGGACAGTCGCTTCATCGGCGTGAGCGCCGATCGGGTTTCCCTGCGGATGCCGCCCGAATCCGCCTGTCTGCTGTGTGTGAGGCCCGAACAGGCGCACCCGTTCCTTCTCGCCACTGATATGCACTTCACGATGGGGGCGATGGAGGCGCCGGGACATGAATGGGATGAAGCCCGTGGGACTTTGACGCTCCTGCTGAAGCGCTGCCCCGGAGCGCGGGGAAGGATCTGGATCGCCATGCCGCCGGGCTTTGCGACGGCCGGGCCAGGGGAAGCGGAGGGATGCAAGCTCGTCGTCGCGGAAGAGCAGAACGGGTTGCTCGCGGCGGACGTGCTTTTTGAACGGAGCGACGCGCGCGTCGTTTTACCTTTTGGAAAGCGTTGATGCTCAGTGGAGTCGTTAGACCGGTTTGTGATTGAGAAAGCAAGGCAGTCTCGGAGCATCTGTGGTAACCTGTTGGGTACGGTTTCTTCGCCCCATTTTGAGGAGGACTGGACATGTCTGTCAAGGCAAGGACGATTGGGTTGACGGTGGCTGTCGCGGGTCTCCTTCTGCTGTTCGCATCGTCTCTTACTCCCGTTCCGGCGGCGGATGCCGATCCAGCATTGCGCGGACTGTGGGACTTCGCGGAAGGGAGCGGCGACGTTCTGCACGACACGAGCGCCAGCAAGAACGACGGCAAGATCACGGGAGGAACGTGGATCGAAATTCCCGGCGGCCATGCGTTGAGCCTTGACGGCAAGGCCGATGTCGTGACGTTGCCGGCGGTCCCTTCGTTCTACAGCACCTTCGACCGCACATGGACCGTTGAGATGTGGGTGAAGCCGGAAACGATTACCCCGGGCCCGAAGATGCTCTTTGACAAGCCGTTCACCAAGCACGACCGACCGTACTATCAAATAAGGCTCGCTATTCAACTGAGCGACGCCGACAGCAATAAAGCATATGATCTGGTCATTGTCAGGCCCTCCGATGGGGGCGTCTCGCTTGGCGCCTATGGGCCTGCCGATTCCGCCGTGGCAGGGGAATGGGCGCATATCGTGGCCACGTTTGATCGCAATACCACGACGCTGCGCCTCTACAAGAACGGCGTCCGAATTGCCGAGTGCAAGAAGCCGACGGACCCGACCGCCGCCTACGACAACTTCGCCACTGGCGCCGCGCTGGGGGGCATGCTCAATAACCCCGGCGGCTATGCGTTCAACGGCGTCATCGCCGAAGCGAGGCTCTACAACAAGGTCCTTTCGGCGGAGGCCGTGAAGACGCGGTACAACGAACGAGCCGAAAAATTTGGCCTGAAGATATTGCCCTAGAGCATATTGACATTTCATGCCTACGAAGCAGTGACGAAAGAAGCCCTAACTATCCTCCGGTGAAACGGCATCGAGCGCCAGGGCGATGGCCGCTCCCAGTGCGTCGTATGTCCGGGCGCACAGCGCTTGAGGGTCGCTTTGACTTTGGACTGCTCTGTTGACACCATTATGAGTTGTGTGGGTTGCGCCTAACGCCGAAGGGCGTAGGCCAGGACCATGCAACGGGTTTCGACTTTCTGCGACGCAACGCTGCGGCTCTTGAGAAACCATCCGGTGGTGCGCTTCAGCCCGGAGATGTAACTTTCGACAAGCCAGCGGCGCGTATAATTCAGTGTTTTGAGTGCGGACTCGGTCATGCGACTTCGATAGCAACCGCCGGGAGTGCCTTTCACATGGCGCAGAGGCTTGATGACACTACAGGTGCCCCACTCTTCATGGCAGAACCGGTGTATCCATTCGGCATCATACCCGGCATCGGCGTAAAACACGTCGGGGCGGACAGCGTCACGCGCCTTGCTCAGCAACTCGCGCGCACAGCGCTTGTCGTTGCTCGGCCCCATGTCCAATGCTATCGCCGACGGAATCAGAGTCCCCAACATCACCACCGCCGAAAGCTTCATATAGGCCTTGCGCTTCAAGCCCTTCCGCGTGCGATAGTGCGTGGAGGCCCCGGTCGTCTCCATGCCTGTGGCGTCCATGGCAGCCTCTTGGCAATTCGACGCATCGGTGGCACTCATCTCTTTGGCCAAGCTGCTCAACATTCCTTCGAGCACCTCCTGGACGCGCCTCTTGGCGGCGAATTTGCACAGCGTCGAAGAATCCGGAACTCGGCGCAATCCGAGCGCCTCGCGCAGCTCCGACGAGGCGGCAAGCTGATCGCAAAAGTCCCTGTACGTGGCCTTCAAATAGGCCCGCAAAACAAGGCAGGCCATCAGCTGCGGCTGCGTGAAGTCCTTGCGCGATTTCACGCAGGCGTACTGTCGCAGATGCAGCTTGCCAAGCCGCAGGGCCAATGTGGCCACGATCAACAGAGGCGACCGCCGCCGCACGGCGGGCATTTCAAACAGCACTTTCTGATGCAGGGATGTATTCATGCATGGAGTATATTAAACTCCAGCAGATGGTTTCAACAGAGCAGAACAGCTTCTAGTCAGGACGCCCAACAGATTTGAGAATCGCGGAAGCCGTTGCTATCATTGGGCGATTGCGTAGGGGGTTGAGGTCCTGAAAACCGCTGTCCGCCAAAAGCGGACCGGGGGTTTGAATCCCTCTTCTGATATGAACGTGAGATCGTTATTGCGTCACTTCGGATGAGCCCCATCCGAATTCGGTACGTGCTTGGTACGCCGCAACCTCCCGCTACAGCGCAATGCTCGACGGCCCACGATGCCCGCCCTGATGGCATCCGGGAGCGATGGCCAGGCGTAGATCACAGTGTTTTGGGTTGGGTTATCGATTGCACGTGTCATCATCTGTCGCGCAATTCCTATGTGGCGTCAGCGTGGCGTCAGACTTCTGTATCCCGCCGTTCGCCACCTGTACCTACCGTTGACTACCAGAACGCGACTATTGTAGAATCATAGCTTATGACAAGGGGCGACATTGCAGAAGACCTCTTGCATGTTTCAGGACCTAGTGGGTGTAAGCCCTTGCGGGTTCAAATCCCGCCTTCGGCACCATTCGCAAAGTAAGGCCGGACGGCAACATACGCCGCCCGGCCTTTCTCGTTGCGCTCCCGCCAATTTCGCCGTTGTGCGATCAGCGTGAGAATTCCGTAAGCTGGGGAAGACTGGCCAAGGCTCGGTGGCAAACGTATAATCACTCGTGCTTGTTGGTTTTCCTCACAACACGGCCTTCATATCGGGTGCGGGCACGTGGCAAATGAGACGGCAAAGAGCAAGGAAGGAGCAATCAATGACCTCAACTGCCTATGATCTGCTTGCGCAGAGCCTCTCCGCTCGGGGCATTGACATGCGATCCGTGAAGGCCGCGCTCAAAGCGCAGCGCATCGAGACCCCGTCGTGGGGGTATGCGGACTCCGGCACGCGCTTCAAGGTCTTCCACTGGCCGGGCGCGGCGCGCACGACGCGCGAAAAACTCGACGACGCGGCGCTGGTGCACAAGCTCACCGGGGTTGCGCCCTCCGTGGCCATTCACATCCCCTGGGACAGGCCGGAAGATGGCGACTACGCTGCCATGCGCCAGTACGCGTCCTCTCGGGGGCTCGCCATCGGCGCAGTGAACCCGAACCTGTTCCAGGAAGAGGCCTATCGGCTCGGCTCACTGACGAACCCATCTCGCGCTGTTCGCGACAGGGCGCTGGAGCATGTCATCGAATGCTGCGGAATCATGGACAAGGTTGGCAGTTCCTTGCTCAGCCTCTGGTTCGCCGACGGAACCAACTATGCCGGTCAGGACGACCTGCGTGCGCGCAAGCGCCGCCTGGAGGAGGGCATGCGCACGGCCTATAAGCACCTGCCGCCGCGCAGCCGGATGCTCATCGAATACAAGCTATTCGAGCCGGCGTTTTACAGCACCGATCTTCCCGACTGGGGCACGGCGTACTCGCTCTGTCTCAAGCTCGGGCCGCAGGCGCAGGTCCTGGTGGACCTGGGGCACCACGCCGCCGGAGTTAACATCGAGCAGATTGTCGCGTTCCTGCTGGACGAAGGCCGCCTGGGGGGATTCCACTTCAACAATCGCAAGTACGCGGACGACGACCTGATCGTAGGCAGCGTCAATCCTTTTGAACTGTTCCTGATCTACAACGAACTGGCCGGCGCCGCGGCCGGCGCTGACGAACCGGCGCGGGGGACGGCGGCTGATGTGGCGTACATGATTGACCAGTCGCACAATGTCGAAGGGAAGATCGCCCCGATGCTGCTCTCCATCATGAATTGCCAGGAGGCCTTCGCCAAGGCGCTGCTCGTGCCGCGCAAGACGCTGGCCGAGGCCCAGGCAGCCGGTGACGTGCTCGGCGCGCACCAACTGCTTGCCGACGCCTATCGCACCGATGTGAGGCCGTTGCTTGAGCGCGTGCGCGAGGAGATGGGCGTTCCCGCCGACCCGCTGGCGGCGTACCGGGCGAGTGGCCACGAAAAGAAGATCGCTGGTCAGCGCGGAAAGTAGTTCGGAATCCGGGAAACATGAACTTCCCCAAGGTCCTTGAGGCGCCATGCCGAACTGGTCGCCAAATTCATGAGTCATAAGAGGGAACATCGAATGACCGAACGCAGACGATTTGCACAGGTGGGCATGGGCGGCCGCGGGGAGATGTATTACACGGCGCTCGCCAGGGACTATCGTCGGCACTGCGAACTGGTCGCCCTGTGCGACCTGAACCCCGGACGCCTGGCCCTGGCGGCCAAACGGGCGAAGGAGTTGGGAGTGGCCGTCTCAACGTATCCGGCTGACCAGTTTGACCGCATGCTCAGGGAGACTCGGGCGGACACGGTCATCGTGACGACCAAGGACTGTTTCCACGACGAGTACATGGTCCGAGCGATGAAGGCGGGTTGCGACGTCATCACCGAAAAACCAATGACCATCGATGATAAGAAATGCCGCCGCATCCTTCGGACGCAGAAAGAAACCGGTCGCCGCGTGCGAGTGACCTTCAACTATCGTTATTCCCCCGTGCGCACGCAGGTGAAGCAGTTGCTGATGTCGGGCGTGATCGGCAATGTCTTGTCCGTGGATTTCCACTGGAACCTGGACACCAGCCACGGGGCGGATTATTTCCGCCGCTGGCACCGCAACAAGGCCAACTCCGGGGGGCTGATCGTGCACAAGGCCACGCACCATTTCGACCTGGTCAACTGGTGGCTCTCCACCGTGCCGGAGAAGGTGTACGCCATGGGCAAGCGCAAGTTTTACACCCCGCAGACGGCGGAACGCTACGGTCTGGTCCGACGCGCCGAGCGCTGCACCGGCTGTCCCGAATCGAAGAAGTGCCCTTTCTATCTCGACATGACCAACGGCAGCCTGCGCGAACTGTACCGGGACAACGAGAAGTACGACGGCTATTTCCGGGACCGGTGCGTCTTCAGCGAAAAGATAGATATCGAAGACAGCATGAACGTTGCGGTGAAATACGCCAACGGCGCGTTGATGAGCTACTCGCTGAACGCCTTTCTGCCGTGGGAGGGGTATGCCATAAGCTTTAACGGCACGAAGGGGCGTCTGGAACACAAGTGCATGGAGACGGTGTACATCAACGCCGACGGCTCCGTGCCCGGCGAGTTGATTGACAGCGGCACGACCCTTCGCGTCTTCCCGCACTTCCGCCCGGCACATGCGCTGGACATCCACAAGAGCAAGGGGGGCCACGGGGGTGGCGACGAGCCGATGCTGGATGACCTGTTCAGCGTCAAGCCGCGGAAGGACCTGTACCTGCGCGCGGCCGATCAGCGCTCAGGCGCCTGGTCCATCCTCACCGGCATAGCCGCCAACAGGTCTATGAAGAGCGGCAAAGCGGTGGAGATCGCCCGTTTGGCGCCCGGCCTGGAGATGCCCGACTATCCGCCAATGCCTGCGACGGATTCCCCCTTGCCGGTCCGGCCACGGAAAAAATAGCGGCATCTCGCGGACGCGCAGCTAAGGCACGGTGAACAAGGGGTTGCCGCCCTCATTGGACAGGGTGAGGGTGGGCTTTCCCTCTGCGTCCAGAGACAGCTTGGCGCGCTGCCTTGCCTGACCGTCGTTCAGCACGAGGTTCGGTCCGCCCTGGGCGGGCGCATAGAGCCAAAGGCACTGTTTCTCGTTCTGATTGAGATAAAGGCCCGACAACCCGTCGGGAACGGCGCACAGGCCGACGCGAACCTTCCCCTCTTTGTCCATGAGCATGACGTCCGGCCTTCCGTTGTCCTCCCGCAGCAGGGCGCCGTAATTCCCCTTTTGGTCGCAAAGCCCCAACAAAGAGACACCGCCGGCGGTCACGAACAGCCGGACGCGCGCATTCTCGCCAGGGTCGCAAAGCGTAAGGCCCGCCAGCCCGTCAGGCGATACGCTCAGCGATCCGCGCAGTTTGCCGTCGCCGTCCACGATGCGCAGACCCGTTACCGTAAGCACCGGCGCATCCCCTGAGATCGGACTCACTTGCGTTCCCGGGGCGGAAGGAGGCGACGCCCAGTCCGCGACTCTGCCGCCGATAAATCCGGCCAGCAGGCAAACCAGCACGAGCAGCAAATCCCGCTTCATCATCCCTGTATCCTTTCATGATTTCTCTGCGTTCAGAGCATCGCCGAGCGATATGGTGGGGATTCTAGCATACCCTGCGGGCGGACGCGCAAATCGCATTCGGGCTCAGATACACGTCACTTCCCCACCGCCGCCTCCCGCGTCGGATAGAGGAATTCCGGTCGAATGACTTCGGCGACGGCGCTGCCCGGGCGACGCCATTCCAGCCGGAGACCGTGGGGGGGCTCGTTGTCAAAGAACAGCAGTTCGATCGGCACAAGCCCCTTTGGCAGGCGGAGCTTGTTCCTCGTATCGCCGAAGGAGTGAAGCTTGTTGCATTCGCTTGCGAGTTGGCCCGACAAGGAAAGGCGGAATCCGTCGTCGGACCAGACCGCGAATTCATATTCCCCCTCCTCCGGCGTCTGGAGGAATCCATCGAATCGCGCCATGAACCTCCGGTTCATCCCTGTGCGGATGCCCTGTTCGGAAACGAATTCCCCTTCCGTTGAGGGAAAATCTATCGTGGGGAAAAGGCCCTGGAATGCCGGCGTTTGGTCGCGAGCGTCTGGAAGGATCTGTAGCGACGACTCGAAGGCGAAGAAGACGCCTAGCAGGCCGTGCCCGGTGACGGGACGGACGAGAACCGGCTGTTCCATAGCGGCAATGCGCTCGTACAAGCGGACCCCGCTGCTGCTGAACGCCTCCTGGAACTGCCCGCTCTTGAGCAGACCAGCGATGATCTTCCGCTTTGCGGGATTGAGCAGTCCGTCCTGCACAAGGATATACTGCACGGTATTGGGATCGTGGGTATTCCTGTCGCGGATTCCCCAGGATTCGGGGGCGAAAGGATTGGGGAACATGTAGATGCCCTGCCGGTGCGCGATGTGGGGGAGGATCAGGTAATCCGCCGAAACCACGGCGTCCGTGGGAAGCTTGGCGATGGCCGCCTGTGCGGCGAGGACGGCGGGCGCTGTCCGGCTGCGCGTCACGACCTCGCGGAGTTTCGATGAAACACGATGCAGCGGGAAATGACTCAACGCCATGTTCCCCCAGACGGCCATGCCCAGCACGACGACCATGACGGAGGCGTACACGATCCGCTGGGAGAGGACCGGACCCACAAGGCGGATGCCCGGCAAGAGGAGGATGACTCGCTCGCGGCGGTCAAGTTGCATGCACGGCAGCGCCAGATACAACGGCTTGGAGGCGATCCGCGCGGCGCCTTCGATGGCCGCGGCAAAGAGGAACGGCGTGATGGAAGTCATGTAGTGATAGTCAATCGAGCGCAAGTAGGAAGTTGTGCTGAGGCAGTTGATGAGAATAGCCGGAAAGGCGACCAGCGCCGTGGCGGGGGAGAGCAGGGGCAGAAACGCCAGCGGACCCAGCAGATGAAGAAGATACCTGCCCGCCGCCCACTCGTGGGTGGTATCATTAAACCAGAAAGCCTGCCTGTACCAAGCCAAATCCCACTTGTGGGCGCTCCACCCCGCAAACCATCCGCCGTTGCCGAATCGGAAGAAGCCGGTGTCGTTGAAAATGGGGAGGAACAGCTTCATGCACAGGAAGAACCAGACAACCGAAACCGCCAAGAGGGTCAGGCCGATCTTTCGATTCCAGCGCCACGCGACGAGGATCCCGAACGCGCCGGTGGCAATGGCCACGTCCTCTTTGCAGAGCATGGCAAGCCCGCACAGGACAAACATCAGCGCGAAACGCCGCTCGCTGGCGAAGTAGTACGCGAACAGCAGCGCCGTGGCCGCGAACGCCTCCGCATGGACGTGATCCAGATTCAGGTTCTGGACGGAGGGGTTCACAAGATAGACCAGACCGAAGCACGCCGCTGCGGCGTAGCCCATGCGCTTGCGGGCCAGCAGGAAGACCGGGAGCGCCCCCAGCGCAATGACGACGGTTTGCAGCAGAAGGGCGCAGCGCACGTCATCCCATATCCAGTATGCGGGGGCCAAGAGGTACAGGATGAACTCGGTGTGGTCGCCAAACCGATGGAGGCCGCGCACCGTGACGAAAGCGGCCTTGCCATGGCTGACGAGCCAGAGCGCCTGATCGAATATTCCCAGGTCGAACGCCTGCGTACGGAAGGATTCGTGATGGAAGATCACAAACGCCCCGACGAGGCCGAGGTAAGCGGCGATGCAGGCCCAAAGTGCGACCCATGCGTGGGCGGGACCGACGGTGTAGGCACGGGCTTCAGCCCGTGCAGAAGCGCTGTGCGGGCTAAAGCCCGCACCTACACAGCTACTTTCCGGCACGGAGGGTTGTTCGGCTGTTTCGGTCAATTCCCAAGCTCCTTGAGCCGGTCGGCCGCGGCGGCTGCGAAGGGACTTTGTGGATAGTCCGCGCGCAGCCGTCGGAACATTGAAAGGGCGTCCTGCTTGCGGCCCGTTTTCTGAAGGCACAATCCGATATGGTAAAGCGCCTCTGGCATGAGCGGGCTCTGAGGATACCGTGCCATGAGCAGTTCGTAGGGGGGGATAGTCCCTGCCCAGTCCTTCCGCTTGAACCGGCAGAGGGCGGCGCATGCCAGCGCCTGCGGCGCGGCGACGAATTCGGGATGCTTCGTGTAGATGTCCTCAAAGATCGGGAGCGCTTCATCGAGCCGCTCTTCGTTGAAGAAGCGGATGGCTATCCCCATGCGCTGGTTCGTGTCCTGGGGCAATCTGGACAGGTCCTGCCCTTCGAGCGCGCCATGCTCGCGCAGCCTGTCCGCGGCGTACCGCGCCATCGGCGTGTTCGGATATTCCTCGCGGAGGAGCCGCAGGCGCGCGATACCGGCCTGTTCCTGGCCGCTGCGAAGCAGGCAGAGGCCGATGTGATAATGCGCATCCGGCGTCCAGTGGCTGTCGGGATAGCGCCGCAGTAGATCCTCGAACGCGGCGATCGTGCCGGCGTCGTCTCCCTGCAGGTAATAGCAGATCGCGATGTAGTAGGCGGAATCCTGACCGAGCGACGTTTCCGCGGCCGACGCCATCACCTTGCGGAATCCCTGCCGCGCCTCCGCGAACCGCTTGGCATCTTTCATCATGACGGACCGGTTGAACAGCCGGTGCGGCTCGCCGGTGTAAATGCGGTAACATGCGAGCCCGCCGACCAGCGCCGCCAGCAGGAGGAGCGTCACCAGGATGGTCCAGCGCGTGCGGGAAGAGAGGTCCAGTCCGATGCGCGGCTCAAGCGATTCTGGGATCCCCAGACGCGCCGCCAGAAGGGACCATGCCGTGCGCCGGCCCTTCCAGGGAAGGGGGATGTTGCACAGTAGCACGAGGATTCCCGCCACCGTCAGCGCCGCTCCGATTCTCCCGGGCGCCCGCGGGCCGTAGTACAGCCGCACATGCTCTTGTTCCGGATAGATGAGCATGAAGGAGGGGGACACGAGGTAGATCCGGTCCGCCCCTTCCACGTGCCAGTCCGGATGATAGGACATCTTGACCAGCAGCGGCTTGCGGAGCCAATTCGTGTCAATGAGGATTTCCCCATCCTTCACCGTCTCGGAAACCTTGCAGGAGCTGGTGTCAATCGGAATCCTCGGCAGTTGCTGCATCGAACTGGCTGTAGCCTTGAAGCGCTTCAGGTCGTCCGGCAAGACGTTGGAAGCGAACACCAGGTGTCGGTCCAGAAGGTCGTTGCGCGTGAACCAGCGATGCGAGTCAACCTTCCAGTTGTCGGTCGCGTACAGCACCGGTTCATTTTCGAGCGGGACGACATAATGGTCCCTGTTCGTGGTGAGCTTCCACAACTCGTACTCGCCAATAGTCCGCTGCAATTGGTACTCAGGAACGGCGCGAATGGCCGCCTTGGCCTCCGTGCTCCGGATAATCAAGTCGCGGACGTTGAACATCTTCAAGTGCGGGCGTGCGCGCCTGAAGTCCATGTTGGCGTATGTGTACTGCGGGAAGGGGCAGGACTTTTCCTGCGACACCTCGGATTGGATGTAGAACACGAAGGGAGCGCTGACGGACGCCTGCATGTACAGCCCTTCGAGGGTCGCCCGCCCGGCGAACAGCGGCAGGGACTCGAACGCGCGCGTGGTGCCGAACGCATTATGCGCCGAAGAATGCTCGAACACCACGCGGGGGTCCTGGAAGTTCCCCCGAAGCGCCGAGTTGATCTTCTCGAACGTCGGCCACGCCGGCTTGGCCTCGAATCCCTCGTAGTTCCACTTGCACCAGTCTGGCACCGGCCCCACCTGCGGCGCCACCCATGCCAGGGTGGCGGCAGTCGCAAGGAGCAGCAGTGCCCAACTCAAGCCCCAGCGGTGCAGCGCAAGTCCCAGCCAACCCAGCGCGAGCGCTGCCATGAGGCAGGCCATCAGTTGCGCGTACGGGACGTAACGAATGTCCACCACCCCGAGCCTTGGCGCGGCGACGAACATCGCGCCGGCCATCACCAGCCCGAACGTCAGGAAGGCCAGCACGTGAAGGGCGCCCGCGCCGCGGCGGCGGAAGGCGGCGATTCCGTATACCAGCAACCCGATGCCGCCCGCCGCCGCAAGCGCCAGGACAGGCACGAGGATGGGGGGGATAACTCCTAGGAACGAGTCAATCGTCCATGCCGTGTGGTAGGGAGTGGTCCATTTCGAGTATGCCAGCAGCGGCACGATCCAGAACGCCAGCAGGCAGAAACCCAGCGCATAGACCTTGCCCAGATAGATCGCCCGTTGGACAAAACTACGCGGAGTGATGAGGAGAAACGCCGACATCGCCTCGGCGAAGAGCAACGTGTAGCCATGGCTGAACCCCACCAGGAACACCAAGAAGGCGTTCAGGAGGACTCTCCGGTTATCCATACAGCCCCGGTAAAGGCTTCCGAGCAGAATCAACGAGAGGGCCATGCTCAGGCTGTAGGAGAACTCGCCAGCCAGCGTGCTTAGCAGGTTGCCGCCCCACATGTTCATGTTGTTGGCGAAGCTGGTGTTGAACAGGAACGGCAAAGTGAATAGCGCCCCAATCGCCGGACCGGGGAAGGGCGTCCGCAACGATCTCAGCATGCTGTACGCGGCGATGGGGAGCAGAAAAGTGCCGAACAGCGTCCCCAGCTTGAACGCCACCTGCAGCGGCATGACGAGGTCGAGCAGGCACATGCCCAGGAAGGGGAGCGGGAAGTACATTTGCAGGATCGGGAAGCCGGCGTAATTCCCCGGCGTCCAGAAACTGACCCTGCCGGCAGGGAGCAACACGTTGCGGAGGTATTCAAGGGTGTAATAGTGGGAGCCGGTATCCCCGCCAGTCGTGGTCGTTGCGGTGACCAGGTACTCGGGTCGCAACTGCGCGAGCACGAACGCCTCGATGGCGATCAGCGCGAGAATGTCGAAGCTAAGTTGCGGCCAGCCCCTCGGTTCGGAGGCGCGCTGCATGAGGGAGCGGGCGCGGCGGCTCAGAAAAGAGAGAAGCAGCGCCGCCAGGAACACGATCCCGGCTCCGACCTGCACGTACTGCCAGCGCGAGCGTTGCGACAGGCGCGGCGTTGGCGTGCTCTCAATCGGTACGCTGATGCCGGCATCGGACAGGCCGTGCGCGCCATCCAGGTCATATTCCGCAGAGAAGAACAGTGCGTAGAGGCTCCCTTCGGATGCTGAACGGTTTGCCAGAACGAACTGGGCGTCGGCGCGGCCATCCTTGAACGTGACCTTCTGTAACTGCGGTTTGACCGACAGGTCCTCGGGGCAATGACACGTGACTATTGCGCTCGCAACGCGTGGATTCTTCGTCGAGAGGGCGGCATGGAGTTCTCCCCATTTCTTTCCTGTGCCCCGAGTGAGGGAGAGTGTCACCTCGGAGGCCGGCGCTTCCGCGGTCCGTGCCGTCGCCAGCGCGGCGGTCGAACAAGTCGCTCCATCGGGGTTGCGGTAGCGAATCTGGACATAGACCGGAAATGAACCTTTGGCGTGGGCGGGAAGAGTGAAGGCCAGTCTGGCGCTGTGCGATTCCCCGGCGGCGATATGTTCAACGGAGGGGGCCGTGCGGGTCTGGCCCATGAACGTCGCAGATACCACGACATTGTCCGCCGTGTCCGTGCCTTGATTCGTCAGCTTGAACGCCGCCTCAACGGCAGTGCCGCGGACCTCAATGGTTGAACTGACCGACAGCGTAATCTCGCCGGCCCAGGCGGTGAGACACCAAGAGAGGATGGCTGCACTGGCCAGCGTCAAGCGGGGGATCTTCAATCGTGCAGACTCCTGAAGCGCAAGCTGATCCGGATGCCGTGAGGTTACATGATGGCATCCGTATTCAACTGACTTTACGACGGGTTGTCAAGGGAACGGAAGAGAGAGGGACTTGCACCGTAATAGTTGCCGACAGGGGCGCAATTGCTATGCCCCTACAACCTGTTGGCGCGCCGCAGGGAACCGCCGGACTGCTTCAGCAGTCGAGAGGCCTCTTCGCCGGATAGCCTCCCCCAATGCATCAGGATGGCGATTTTGGCAGAGCCGTGCGCTTTGGCGAGCAGAAACTTGGCGCGGGCGCGGGAAACTTCCGTTACTTCCCTGACAATGCGCTCGGCCCGGTCGCGCAGTTTCTGATTCGACGCCCTGAGGTCCACCATCAGGTTCCCGTACACCTTGCCCAGCCGAATCATCGTCGCCGTGGTCAGCGTGTTCAGGACGAGCTTGGTCGCCGTACCGGCCTTCATCCGCGTGGACCCCGTGACGATTTCCGGACCGACGACGGGGTTGATAATGACATCCGCCCGGATATGGCCCCTCGCCTCGGGGGCGCAAGTGACAAAAATCGTGCGCGCGCCGACTCCGCGGGCAAATTGAACCGCGCCGTTCACAAACGGGGTGAGGCCGCATGCGGCGATGCCGACGACCACGTCGCGCGGCGTCAGGCGCTTCTTCCGGAGGGCCGCGGCCCCGGCGGCGGCCGAATCCTCGGCCCCTTCAGCGGAGCGTACCAGCGCGCGCCTTCCCCCCGCGATGATCCCCTGCACCATGGTGCGATTCGTCCCGAAAGTCGGCGGGCACTCGGAGGCGTCCAGGACGCCGAGCCGGCCGCTCGTCCCGGCCCCGACATAGAAGAGCCTGCCGCCGCGACGGAAGGCTTCGACAATGAGATCCACCCCGGCGGCGACGCGCGCTCGTTCCCTGGCGACGGCAGGGGCGACCTTCCTGTCCTCAGCATTGATCAATGCCACGATCTGCCGAGCGGAGCGAAGGTCTATATCCGCGCTCCGGGCGTTCCTTTTCTCCGTGGTGAGTTGAAAGCGTTCCTTCAGCATAGGCCCCTCACGATCTTGCCAAGGACGACGGGGCGCTTCGCGCCTGTCGCCGCAGGCACGTTGTTCGCCATCCCGCGAACCGTCGCATAGGCGAGAATGGCGAATGAGATGGCCTCCTTTGCATCCGCGTTGATGCCGAGTGAATCCATGAGCAGTACGCGCGCGGGGCGGAGTTCCTGTTCCAGCATCCGGACCAGCGTCGGGTTCCGCGCCCCGCCGCCGCAGAGAATGACCTCCTCCACGGGTCCGGGCAGGTAACGGCGATGGGCATCCGCGATACTCCCCGCGGTGAACGCGGTGAGGGTCGCAAGAATGTCGTGTGGCGTGATCCGTTTTCGCCGCGCGCCGGTCCACACGGCGTCAGTGAATTGAGCGCCAAATTCCTCGCGTCCGGTGGTCTTGGGGGGTCGCCGCGACAGGAACTTGTGCCGCATCAGCTCGCCAAGCAGGGATTGGCTGACGCGCCCCTGCGCGGCCAGCCTGCCGCCGGCGTCGTAAGCCCGGCGTCCGCGCGTCAAAAGAGACGTGGCGCGGTCCATCATCATGTTGCCCGGTCCCGTATCGAACGCAATCACGTCGGCGACCGCGCAGGCGGCGGGCAGATAGGTAAGATTCGCAATCCCGCCGATGTTCTGTACTGACCGGCTGCGCTGCTTGTGGCGGAAGAGAAAATGATCGGCGAATGGGACCAATGGCGCCCCTTCGCCTCCGGCGGCGACGTCCCGCATCCGGAAGTCGGCGATCGTGGTGACGCCGGTACGCTCCGCGATGACCGCCGGCTCACCGATCTGCAAAGTTGACCTGGACCGCCGACCTTGGAATGTCCGCCCGCGCGGCAGGTGACAGACAGTCTGCCCGTGAGACCCGATTGCATCAATGGACTTGAGGCTCAGGCGGTGTTCCTTCGCCAGGCGGATCAGAGCGTCGGCGAACAGTTCGCCCAGGACGAAGTTCAGGTGGCACAGGTCGTCAAGCCGGGCCGTTTCGAGGTTGAAGAGCCCGAAAATCCGGCGGCGCACGGAGGCGGGGTAGGGGAAGGTATCAAAAGCCAGCACGCGCACCCCGCGCGGCCCGATCTCCACGATGGCGGCGTCAATCCCGTCCGCCGAGGTGCCGGACATCAGCCCCGCGACGCGCAAGGTGGGCTTTAGCGCAAGTCTCGCGAGCCAGTCGCTCACAACGGTTTCTCCGCACGGATAATTCAGAAGCGGCCACGCCCCGAATCGTAATCGTTCACGAGGGCATTTGCAATGTGGCGGTGGCCTGCGCGCCACTCCTGCCGGGCGCGGGCTGCGGCAAAGACCTTGCGAAGGTTCGCCTCACCTTCGCAAGGTTCCGCGCGGCGCTGGATTTGCCATGATACCCTCAAGTAAGTATCCTCTTGGGCGAAGACGCATTTTCGGCGGAGTTCTGGCAAGAGCGATCGAACATGGATGACGTGGTCGTCGCGGAAAACATGACGGCAGGCCTCGGGGCGTTGGACGTGACGGTGGTGGCTGCGGCGGTCGGCGCGCTGTTCGTGATCGCCTGGATCAGCGGACGCAAGGAAAAGGACACCGCCGACTTCTTCGTCGCGCGCCGGAGCATCCCGGCGGTCATCGCCTGCCTCTCTTTCGTGGCGACCGAGGTCAGCGCGGTGACCATCATTGGCGTCCCTTCGACCGGCTACACGGAGAACTGGCAGTACCTGCAATTCTTCCTGGGGTCGGCGGCGGCGCGCATCCTGATCGCGTTCCTGTTCATCCCCGTTTTCTTCAAGTTCAACGTCACGACGATTTACGAGTTCCTAAAGCACCGGTTCGGCGCGGCAACGCAGTACAGCGGGTCGGCCTTTTTCTTCGTCACGCGCCTGATGGCCTCGGGCGTTCGGCTGTACGCGGCCTGCCTGGGCGTGGCGGTGATCCTCGGCTGGGACGCCTCGCCGTCCTGGCACGTGGGGGGGTGGACCGTCAACTCGGGCCTGGTGGCGGCTCTGGGGCTCTTCACGTTGTGCAGCATCGCCTTTATCGCGTTCGGCGGCATCAAGGCGGTGGTATGGACGGGGGCGTTCGCGACGACGATCTTCTTCCTTGCGGGCGGCGCGGTCGCAGTGTACTTGTGGCGGAATATCCACCTCGACTTCGGCGCGGCGTGGCAGGTGGCGCACGACGCCGGCAGGACGAGCCTGCTCAACACCGGCGCGCAGTATTTCACGTCGGACACAAGCTGCTGGGGGGGCTTCGTGAAGACGTTCGCCGATCCGAATACGCTCTGGGCGGCGACGCTGAATGCGTTCTTCGTCGGGCTTTGCGTCTTCGGGACGGACCAGGAACTGATGCAGCGACTGCTGACGGTGAGGACCCGCCGCTCCAGCCAGAAGGCGCTGATCGGCACGATTCTCGCCGCGTTCCCTCTTGTCACTCTCTATCTCGGGCTCGGCACGCTCTTGTTTCTGTTTTATCACCAGCATCCCTCCTTGCCGCCGCCGGAGAACTCGGACAAGATTCTGTCGCACTTTGTCGTCAACGTGCTTCCGGCGGGGCTGAAGGGGCTCGTGCTCGCCGCAGTGGTTCTGGCGAGCATTGACTCGCCGTTGAGTTCGCTCTCCTCCTCCTTCGTCACGGACATCTATCGCCCGTTGATTTGCAGGGACGCATCCGAGCGGCACTACCTGTGGGTGTCGCGCTGCGGCATCGTCGGGTTCGGCATCCTGCTGGCCATCCTGGCGCTGGCGTTCAGCGCGCTGACGGGCATCCTATGGCTGGCCTTCAAGGTCATCGCAGTGACGGGGGGGAGCACGCTGGGCATATTCCTGCTCGGGCTGCTGACCAAGCGGCGGGGGAATATGGGCAATGTGATCGCCATGGTCGCCAGTTCCGTGGTGACGGCCACGCTGCTGGTGCTTTCGGAGACGAAGGTCATCTCGCTGGGGTGGAGTTGGCTGATTGTGATCGGCACCATCCTGACCTTCGCTATTGGATACGCGTTGGGGAAGACCGTGGGTGACGCGGCGGCCCCCGCGCACCAAGAACCTTCATAGAGGTGGCACATGCGCGCGCTTCGACTGGACGCAGGCCGCGCCCCTGAGGAACTTCGCGCCGGGTTGCGCGAAATCATGGCCGAATACGCAGCGCGATTTTCGCGCGAGGCGGATTCGCTCTCGATCACGTTTGAGTCGGCATCCAAGAAAGTGCCGGGTGGATTCTCGGTGACCGTGGGCGACCGAGAGGCGCGCGTGCTGTACGCCCGAAAGGTCGACGCGTTCCGGGCGCTCGGCCGCCTGCTGGGAGCGGGGGAGTCCCTGCGGAAGGGGCAGGAGTTCGCTGAGACCGCGCAGTTCGACACGCTGGGCGTCATGGTGGACATCTCGCGCAACGGGGTGCTCAGGCCGGACGCGGCCCGGATGCTCCTGCGGCGATGCGCGCTGATGGGCATCAACGTGTTCATGCTGTATGCGGAGGACACCTACGAAGTGCCGGGGGAACCGTTCTTCGGCTACCTGCGCGGGCGCTACACGCACGATGAAATGAAGGGACTGGACGATTACGCGCACGACCTGGGCATTGAGATGTTTCCCTGCATCCAGACGCTGGGACACCTGGGGCAGGTCTTACAGTGGCCGGCGTACGCGGCGTACCGCGACACGAAGGATGTGCTGCTCGCCGAGGAGGAGCAGACCTATCGCCTTATCGACAAGATGATTGCCGCCGCGCGGGCGCCTTTCCGTTCGGGGCGCATCCACATCGGGATGGACGAGGCGATGGGCATCGGCAGCGGCGAGTATCGCAAGCGCCACGGCGACAAGAAAGCGTTTGACATCCTCAATAGCCACCTGGCGCGCGTGATGAAGATATGCGAGAAGCAGCGCCTCCGCCCGATGATCTGGAGCGACATGTACTTCCGGATTGGCTCGGAATCCGGCGATTACTACGACAGCAACTGGAAGATTCCTGCCCGCGTCGTCAAGGAGATACCCCCAGAGGTGAATCTGGTCTACTGGGACTATTACCACACCGATTCCGGCTTCTATTCCAGGTGGATTGACCACCATCGCGCCCTCGGATCGGAACCGATCATGGCGGGGGGGCTCTGGACCTGGAACCATTTCTGGGCGGCTCTTCCTTTCGCCTTCACCGTCACGGATGCCTGCATGACGGCGTGCAAAGAGAAGGGGTTGCGGGAGGTATTTGTAACCCTCTGGGGGGACGACGGGATGGAGTGCGACATCTTCTCGTCCCTTCCGGCGCTGCAGCACTTTGCCGAACATGGCTATGCCGATGTCTCGGAGCCGCAGCGCGTGAGAGAGAATTTTCGGGGGTCATGCAACGCCGATTTCGACGATTGGCTCAAGGCGAGCGAGTTGGATTCGGTTCCCAGCATCGCGCACCCCTCGGAATGCAATGAGAGCGTCAGCAAGTGGCTCTTGTGGCAGGACACGCTGCTGGGCTGGATGGAACCGCGGATCGCGCATCTTTCGCTGCGACAGCACTATGGCGCGTTGTCGGAGAGGCTGTTCGCGTCGTCAGGAAAGGATGCCGCTTCGCAGCGGTTGCGGTTCCCTGCACATCTTGCCAGAGTCTTGTCGCACAAGTGTGAGTTTCGCAGGAAGCTTGTCGCGGCCTATTCGTCCGGGGACAAGGCGGCGGTGCGCCGAATCGCGTCCCGCGACCTTCCGTTGCTGCGTGAGGCGGTGGACGCGCTATGGAAATGCCACCGTGAGATGTGGCTGGCCACCTACAAGCCGTCTGGGCTGGAAGTGCTTGAACAACGGTACGGGGGCCTGCGGACGCGTCTGGAGAGTCTGTCGGACCGTCTGGAGCAATACCTTGAAGGGAAGGTCCCCTCCATCCCGGAGCTTGAAACCCGTTTGGAGACGGTCTTTGATGCGCCCCTCGGTCATATTGAGAACCTGCATCACGCCCGCATCATGACACCGAGTATAATCAAGTAGCCCAAGGCGAGACTCCGGCTCAAGGAGACCGTGGCCGTGTTCTTTTCGCGCCACATGGTGTATTAATGTTAACATCGTGTCAACAGGTCACTTGCAGCGTCCGTTGTTGAAGGATTACGACACTGAAACTCTCCATTATTCTGCCGACGTATAACGAAGAGCGCACCGTTCGGAGGATCCTCGACGAAGTGTTGTCCGTCGAAGTCCAGTTGCCTTCCGGAGCAGTCGAGAAGGAAGTGATCGTCGTTGACGACGCCTCCACCGACCGAACGGCTGAGATGATCGGCTCCGACCCGCGCGTCAAACTCGTGCGGCATGAGAAGAACCAGGGAAAGGGTGCGGCCATTCGGACCGGCCTCGCGCACGTGACCGGGGACGTCGTCCTCATTCAGGACGCCGACATGGAATACTCCGTGCAGGACTATCCGGCGCTCCTGAGGCCCTTTGTCGAGAAGGGCGCCGAGGTGGTGTATGGCTCGCGGTTCCTCAAACGGCGCTGGCCGACGAACATGCGCTGGACGAATTACCTGGCCAACCGCCTCTTAACGCTAACGGCCAACGTGCTGTACGGCGCCAGGCTCACCGACGAGGCGACCTGCTACAAGGTCTTCCGCGCGCCGCTGCTCAAGTCCTTGCCGCTCTGCGCCACGGGGTTCGAGTTCTGTCCCGAAGTGACCGCTCTCGTTTGCCTGCGCCGCATCCCAATCCACGAAGTCCCCATCGAATATACGGCGCGCACGCAGGCAGAGGGGAAGAAGATCCGCTGGAGTCACGGGATTCAGGCGCTGAAGACGCTCTTCTACTATCGCATCCGTCGCGCCTAGCTCCCCTGTGGGGGAGGCTCATGGCGCTTCAGGCGCGGGAAACAGAGCAAGCAGGAGATTGCGCATGGTCCGTCCGGACGAACCGTCCAATCGGCTGCGGGACGCTGTCGTTCGCCATAAAGCGATACTCCTTGTTCTGCTCCTTTGCCTCGGCTGGGTCGTCGCGCTTCAGCACGAGATGCGCGCCAACCCGCCCGACCTGAATGACAACGTCGCCCACCTGTCACACTCGCTGGCCGTGTCGCAGGCGTTCCCGGACCTAGCGCGAGCTTCAGACCCCTGGGAGCTGTCGCCGGGAATGGGCTATCCCAATCTTCACCACTATCAGAACCTGCCCTCCTATTTCCTGGGAGCGCTCCACACGCTCCTCCTGGGCAAGGCGCCCATGATCCTGCTTCTTCGCGTCACCATGGTTCTCTTCCTCGCGTCATTTCCCTGGGTCGTCTATGTTTCTATGCGCCGCTTCGGCATGGACGTTTTGCCTTCCGCTCTTGCGGCCGTCTGCGCTCTCCTGATTTCCGACGGCTACAGGCAGGGTTGGACGTTCAACTCCTATGTCTGGAGCGGCCAGGGCATGTACTCCCAACTCTGTGGGATGCTCCTGCTGCCACTGGCTGTCAGTTGGGGCTACGTCTTTCTGAAAGAGGGGAGAGGCTGTTTCGGTGCCGTCGCCTTCCTTGCCGCCACATGTCTGAGCCACCTTCTCACCGGCTTCGTGGCCGTGTTCAGCCTCTTCGCCATCCTGCTAGTCATGGACCGCAAACCGGGATGCTGGCCGGCGCGAATCAAGCGCTGGTTCCTCTTGTTCGGGCTGGCGGGTATCGTCAGCTCCTACTACCTTGTCTTTTTTCTGCGCGACGGGGCCTACATGAACCCGAGCGTTTGGTCGCACCAGGAGTGGTTCGATTCCTATGGGCATCAGCGCGTCCTCCAGTGGCTCTTTACCGGCCAACTACTGGATTCCGGAAGGTACGTTCCGTTGACGTTGTTCGCCGTTGTCGGGCTGGCGGTCGCGATCTGGAACTGGAAAGAAGAGCGCAAGCGAATAGCGGCGACGTTGTTCGTTCTCTGGCTGGCGCTTTATTGCGGACGACCGACGTGGGGACGGCTGCTGGACTTGATTCCCTTCTCGCGTGAGATGCACTTCAACAGGTACATCATGGGGGTGCATCTGGCTTCACTGATGCTGGCCGGCCTGGGCGCTGCGGTCATCTACGGGTGCGTTCGGCGGTGTGTGCCGCGCTTCAAGTCCCTGGTGGCGGCTTGCGCCCTGATTGCGCTTCTGGTTCCCGCCATCATTGAACGCTGCGCTTACCTGAAGTGGAACACTGCGTTGCAGGAGCAGACCCGGCAGGCGTTTGCGTCGGAGAGGCAGGATATTGACAGGCTTCTGGCGACTTTGCGCAAGCTGCCGCCGGGTCGGGTGTTCGCGGGTCTTCCGGGAATGTGGGGGAAGGACTTCCGCGTTGGCGCTGTTCCCATCTATGCCATCCTCCAGGCGGAAGGGTTCGACTGCCTGGGCTTCATGTACTTGCAGTTCTCGCTGAATGCCGACGTTCAGTACCTATTCGACGAGAATTCCACCCTGCAATATCGCCTGTTCAACGTCACCTATGTCGTGGCGGATCGCAATCGCCCGATCCCCAAGTTCCTCAAGCATCTTGAAACTATCGGTCGGTTTGCGATATATGGGGCGGAAACGGGGGGGTATATTGACGTTGTCCCGTCGAGCGCCGTTTTCACAGGGACCAAGCGCGAATGGTTCCCGGCGGCCCGCGCTTGGCTGTACGGCCCATGGTTCCGCTGCGGCGATTATCCGCGAATCCGGTTGACCGACCGTCCGTGCTCCAGCGGGCCGTCCGTCCCGCTCTTGGCCGCTCCAAAACAGTTGGCAGTGTTCAGTGGTGAGGCGGCGCCGGCTCCCGGCAAGGTCGTCAGGCAACAAAGGACGCTGAATCGCGCGGACGCGACGGTCTCCATGTCCCGGACGGGCTATGTCATCTTTCGCAGCACCTACCATCCCAACTGGCGCGTGGGGGTGGACGGCGAGCGGAAGCAGCCGGTAATGCTGATGCCGAGCTACCTTGGAGTGGAGGTGCTGCCGGGCCAGCATACCGTGGCCTTCACGTATGAACCCTCCAAGCTGCGGCCATGGCTGTTCGCAATGGGGTGCGGCATCCTGATAGTCATTATTGTCATTGAAAAGCGTCGTGCGAGTTGAAAGCGCCTTCATTCAGAATCGACGCGACAGGATCTCATCCGTCGCTTAGGTAGTTGGAAGACGCAGGGGAGTCCTCCTCGTGACTTGGGCGAATAATCCAGTTGCCGGCATTGACAAAGCCCCTTCCGTTGATATACTTTGGGACGTAGAGATATAGTGATGAGAACGAGCGTCATTGTGGCTGTGGGCACGGTCGTAATCTGCTTGGGCGCGTTCGTCGGAATGAACCGTCATGAACCGCCGCAGAGCAAGAAGGCCCCTACGTACTGTGCGCGCTTTGCCATGCAGAAGTCCTTTACGCCCACCCCTCCGCCGAACACCTACGCTTGGACGGATACCCGTATCAATGTGTGGAATCCTGTTGCGCCCGTCGTCGTGCGGCACTACAAACGGTTTGGCATCATTTCCAACGGACTTCCCGCAGCCGATTTGCCGGCGAGCAACAGGCGGTGGCAGAAAGAGAAGATCGTTGATATCGGGGGCCTTGACCGTGTGTGGTATGACCCCCAGAAAGGAATCATTGGACGGGCAAAGCAGTACGTTTCCATTGTTGAATGCATCGACAGAGAGAACTACAAGAATATAGAGGTGCCGTACAACAGTGCGTATATATTTCCGGAACCCGTTAACGCGGCAAGTCATGGCTTTATCGGATGCTCCGCTGTTGTTCTCTATGATGGTCACACGCTGGTGTTTGCTCACGCGTTAGGCATTGACGCACCGGAAGCCTGTGATCCCGACAAAGTGACGTGCGCGAATCTCTTCGAGCGCCTTGACAAGCAACTCGTCTGGTCGGAAAAGTGGCGGTGCTGGATAGCGGCCGGTACGCAAGCCGATTTGTCCAGGTTTACTGACGAGTGCACGAAACGCGGCATTAGGGTTGAACTTCGACAGGTCATGGGGAAGGCCGGACACGCGGCATATTGGATTCAACGTACAGAATCGTTCTTTGTGATTCCCGATTGAGCGGGCATGCCCGCAGCGCTACGTTTCTTGCACGCGTCCCAAGCCCTCTCGTCAACATGCCGTCCCGGCCAGGGCGCTATGACGCTTGGCCCACGCGTAAACCCATCACGCTTGCGCACGCGAGCCATTTACCTGACAGGCGCGTTCGCCCGTACGTTCAAGTTTGCCCGTTGGCTCTTCTTCATCTGACGCTGTTTCGTACCCGTTCGATTCGCGCATGCCGAAGCTCCGCCGTCCAGGTGTCGCGTGAAGAAGGGGCGTTGGCTCAAGCGGTGCCCGGTACGGCCGTCTAGAGCGGGAAAACATCTGGGGACAACCACGACCAAACCAGACGACCAAAGAGGGGCAGAACGAGCGGGGCCGAGGAAGGGAAAAGCCCTGTAAACACAGGTGTCAACCTGCATCCACAGGGCTCTTCTCAACTGGTCGGGGCGGCGGGACTTGAACCCGCGACCTCCAGACCCCCAGTCTGGAATCAGATTTCGGAAGTAGCTGAAGGAGAAGAAGATACGAGAGGGTGCTCAGACGCCTTGCACCGAATCTTGCCCAAGATTCAACAGGCTTGCCCCGATCTCGCGATCATCGCATCAGGCTGGTCTGAACTGCCCGATGCGCTCAAAAATGCAATCCTGGTTATCATCAAGGCGAACGCACGGTGAAAGAACCCCTCGTCGCTGCCGGGAAGGCGGGAACCATGATTTGCCATCGCCTGAGTGGGGTATCAAAATATAGGTACGCTGGCGCTACACCCCTCGTGGCTCTCATTCCAGCTTTCCTGAAGGGATCAGTCACCCATGAGCCATGCCTTCCAGACGGTCCTGTGGATGCTCTTCCAGTACCTTGCTCCCCGGCACAACGCCCAAATCCGATTCCTCAAGGCGCAGATCGAGATTTTGCGCCGGCGGCTCCCCGAAGAGCGTGTATTGTACCACGCCCTGAGGAAAAGGCCGAGCTGCTACGGATTGGGGCGGAGTTAGGCCAACAGGTCAAGCCGGTACTGGAGATCGTGAAGCCAAAGACGTACCATCGGTGGATAAACGATGCCAAGAAGGGACGGCAGCCGAAGCCGTCCGGCCGGCCACGTCTCAGTCAGGAACTGCGGAATCTGGTAGTACGGATGGGGAAGGAAAATCTGCTCTGGGGTTACCGGCGGATTGTGGGCGAACTCAAGAAACTTGGCTACGCCGTCGGCCATGCCTCGGTCAGGCGCATTCTCGTGGAAAAGGGCATCCACCCGACGCCGGAGAAGAAGCAGCACCGTCAGCCGCCGATGCCGTGGAACCAGTTTATCGCGTCCCATATGGAGAGCCTGGTAGCCACCGATTTCTTCATCAAGACCGTCCACACCTGGCGCGGAAAGTTCCAGGCGTATTCTCTTGTGTTTCTGCGCTTGGGAACACGTAAGGTCTTCTGCAGCCCGGCCACGTTCGACCCGGGCGAGAAGTGGGTCATGCAGCAGGCCCACAGCGCCTTCGTGGGGATGCAGAACGAAGACATCCACCCGATGATGCTCTTGATGGATCGGGACACGAAGTTCGCGATGCAGTTCCGGCGCTATTGGAGAAAGAGGAAGGTCCGGTCCAAGCGAGTGCCATTTGGCGCGCCCGATGCAAATGCCTACTGCGAGTCCTTCCTGTCTCGTCTGAAAGACGAATGCCTGGACCACTTCGTTCTCTGTGCGCTGTGATGCTGTCTTTCAACCGGCGGCTGAAATGCCGCCTCACCTGCGGAAGGGCGCAGGTAGAAAGGAGACTGTGAAGCTCGGTCGGGTACCCACGACCGGGTTAAATGAGCAGAGCAGTCGTAACTGTACCGGAGGCGGGCCATTCCCCGCCAGCCGGGCTACCGCAGAACCTATGATGAGACACGAAACATGCGTCGGACGCCTCTGTATTTAAAGTGGAACTCCCTACGGGCGAATGGAACCGGGAGAAATACGAACCGAACAGCCTCGGCTAGATTATCCGAGGCCGTGGCCACGCGCGCGTGGTCGGCGGTGCGACACCTTTCTCCGCACCGTCCTGAGTCGCCAGGGGTAAAGCATGTCATCTAACGGTTCAAAGGTTGAAAGCTGGAACACAGGAAGACGTACCATCTTCCCACTGCATGGAAGATGGCGCAAGAAGATAGCGTTGGGTTGTGCGATATGCGCGAAGGAAGTTCTCCAAGTTCACAGACCCGGTAGGGTCCATCCGGCAAAGCCGGCTGGCCATCACGAACTGCTTGGCTTCACCCGCCTGCGCTACGGCAGGCAGGTTTGAGCCGATCAAAATGCGATAGCTATGGGGGTGGTTCCGGTCAATGCCGGTTATGATGCCCCCGCGTAGCCGCTGCACATGGAATTGTTTCACACCCGCCTAATGCTGGGGGACACGCATGACGAACCAGCCAAGTAATACCTACAGAAGAGAACCGGCTTGCGGGTACGTGGCCCTCCTTGACAGAGGATTGTCAGCAGGCTACCCTGCTCTGAATCCGCGTGCCTTCGGTTGTTACCAACGCACACATGAAAGAGCACGATAGTGAATTCAAATCCACGAAGGGCCACCCAACACAAGAAAGCGCGAAAAACAGCACCACCCGTGAGTCCTTTCAGTACCGGTGGTGGGGGAATCCGGTTTGAAACCCTAGTGGCGCTCTCCTACGTCGTGTCACTTCTGAACATGGAATTTCCTCGGGGTGCTTCCGGTATCGTAAGAAGCGTTCGCTTGCAGCAACGGAATCGTTCCTGCCCCGTGGATGATATTGTTGTATCCGTTGACGAAGGCCACCAACTGGTTTCAGCCCTTGCGTTGCAGGTTAAGCATGCACTGGGTTTCTCCGACAATCGCGAGTTCCGTGAGGTTGTTAGGTCTTGCTGGGAGCACTCCACCGTACATGGCTTTAGGGCGGGCATTGACAAGATCGGCGTGGCGATTGGCGAAGCAAGCTACATTCTGAAGGTGCGTACACACCTTCAGGAAATGTTGGACTGGGCAGCAAAGTCCGAAAGTGGCGGCGCCTTTTTTCTAAAGGCTCAGAAGTTTAAGGAGAAAGCTGCGTACCTTCGTATGTTCAGCACCATTTTGTCAGATGCTGCAACTCGCCCTCTGTCTGAAGAAGAGATATGGTTGTTCCTTAGAAGTTTTGTCGTCATCCCGTTCGAATTCGACACACCTGGCAGCCGCGACAGTAGGGACTTGTACAATGGACTACTCAGAGTAGTTCCTGGACGGGATCCGGTGAAGACGCGCAGCTTCACTGCGCTCCTTGAGAAGATGGTGTTGGACTACGCACCACGCGCTGGAGAAATCACCTTGGATGGCATTCTGACTGGCATTCCTGAAACAGCGGAACTGCTGATCCCCTCCAATCTGGACCGAACCCTTCGCACAACTCGCGAGGCACTTGCACTGCACGCTAGAATCCAACTCGACAGAGAGAAACGAAGCGGCCGGTACATTCCCGACATCTTTGTTGAAGTGTCGTACCTAAAGGACCAAGTGCGTGGTTTTGTTCACCCGCTACTGTTCCTCCGCAAAACGCTGGATGATTTCCGCAGATTCGATACAAGCCGTCTCAACCAGCTTCTGTCCATGATCGGTCAACCGGAGTACCACGCCGCGTTACCTCGTTCCATGCCGCTGCCCGCTGATTTGGGCCAGATGTATGACTCATGTCAGCAACTCGTCGCGGACATACAAAAGGAAGACGCCACCCTGAGAGCGATGGCTCTATCCGCCGACAGCCCGGCGAAGCAGCATGTCGCCCAGGAAGTATATTACGCGCTCAGCCCAGTCGTTTCTTCGTTGGTGAGCCAACTAGCGGGAATGCTCGATGACGTCAAGACGCTCCGCGCTCAGGTACTCATCTTGCTTGGGCGCGCTGGTCATGGCAAGACCAATTTCGTGTGCGATCTGGCAGAGAATGTGCTTGGCAAACGGGGGCTTCCGTTTATCTTCATCTGCGGGCGGGACATATCGCGTGCCGATCCCCAGCACATCGGGGAACGTCTGGTTCGTCTCGTATTTGGCGACCGATTTGACGGGCAGCTCGACTCTATGATCTGTGAGCTAGAACGACTTTCCAGGTCCGTTGGCGCTCCAGTGACGATTGTTGTGGACGGCATTAACGAACATGTCGATCTTCCTGCCTTTGCCCCCGCACTGGAGAACCTGGTGGGGCGTCTTGTTACGAGTCCGGCTATACGGGTCGTTCTCACGTGCCGGTCAGAATATTACGAGGATCGGTTCAGCAATCTCGCCAAAGCAGGTTTTGCTGACCGAACCGTCACGGTAGGGATTGGGGAACGTGGCTTTGAGATGTCCGACAAGCACAAGAAACAAATGATGGAAGGATACCTGCATTTCTTTCATCTTGCCCCGGCATCGATCAGTCCATGGGCCGAAGATGAGTTGACCGCCAACCCGCTCTTGCTCAGAATCTTTTGCGAGGCATATGGTGATCCCCACCGAGCCTCTACGCTGCCGCATCCAAATGTCCTTAGCATCTATCGCGCTGAAGTGTTTCGCCTTTACCTCGACAAGAAGCTTCGGGGTTTAACCGAGCGGGCGGCAACCGGTATGGGGGCCGCAGTTGGCGCGGACCATCGCTACAAGCAGGCGTTGTCGAGGGTGCTTGACTACATGCTCGCACACGCGGCCTTCAGCAACATACCTATAGCTGAATTTGATGATACGACCCAGCAAGTTCTTGCTGAAATGATCGGCGAGGACGTGTTCTTCAGGCGAGATTTGCCGGGTGGCCGAAGTGTGCTGGATGTTCGGGGAGAGGTGATCAATTTCACTTACGACGAATTTCGCGATTTTCTTCTTGCCGATCGCCTTGTGGCCAGCGACAATGGGTTAAGCCAACCGGCGGTTACAGAGCTTGTGGATCGCTATACGGCCGAGCAGTGTGCAGCAGCAGAAGGGTTGCGGGCATTCCTGTATATTGCATCGAGACAACTCAATCGATCTGAGGTTCTAGAGCACCTGCAACGTAAGGACTGGTACAAAGAGGAGCTCGTTAGCGGCATCTTTGAGGTTCCAGACGACTCGATAAAGCCGGATGAGGTCGCGCTGTTGCGCGAACGCTTCATGACCAACCGCAAGGATGCCCTTCATATCGCCGTGATGCTTATTCAACGCCACAGAACTGACTTATACCCCAACCTCAGCATTCGGGCGCTGTTCGCTATTCTGGATACATTGGACCAGTCCGGTTACGACACGCTCTGGAGGCCCTTGTTTGGAATGTCTACGGACCGGGGGCCATTTGATCGTGCGGAAGCCCCAATCAAACGTCTGTGTCAGTCAATCCAGCAGCGATTATCTGATCCGGGCACCCATACGAACAGCAGAGAGTCTATTATGGAACTGCTTGTATGGCTTTGCGACGTGCGCGATGAACATGGGTTTCACCCTGCGCAGGATGTGCTCGATGAATTCATTCCGCAATGGCCGGAATTGGCACTGCGAGTATTCGAAAGGTACACACATTCCGCTCTTGCACCCTTGCGACGAAGTGCATGGGACTCCTTGGCACACATGGCCGAGCAAGAACGGAAACTCCCCAAGAGAATCGAACGCGAGGCATGCAATCAATTGCGTCAGATGTCGCAACAGGGCAACGCCAACGATACGTCGCCCATTTACAGTGTAGGGCGCTTCCTGGAGGCGTCATCCGCTGCTTCAGGAAGGCATATCCCAAAAGACATTCAAAATATCGTCACAGGGCTATTTCCTTCACTCGATAGGTTCCTTCGCCATGCTGATTCGAAGAAGCGGTGACACGTTCTTCCTTATCCTTAATCGTCGGTACAGTAGCGAAGAGTTTGTTCGCGCTTCGGGCGCACGGTTGGGATCTTATGCGGAGACGCTAGCGAAGCGTATCCACAACTCATTCATTGAGCGAAGCATCGATGTGATGGAAGAATATCGGGAATACTACGCCCCCGAATACGACTCGCTGGGACGATTCCTGTTCTGGAAGTATGACCTGGATCAGAACTCAGTCGTGACGATTAGCGGTGCGGCGGAATCAGGAGCATGCGTTCTTTATGGGTGGGCCAACATCGACGGCGACTACAACTTCGGTTATCTCGTCGAGGCCATTCACGGGGACGTGCTGGAGAGAATACTCAATAAGACGCTGGCCATGCTAGAGGGAAAGAAGAGCACGAATGAAATTACGAACTGATTTCGTCACCAATAGCTCTTCCACATCGTTTGTTCTCGTGACAAGCGGCACTCCGCCTACCTTGCAGGAGTTTCTTGAACTTGTAGGGACCACCCCGGACGCTCCGCTCTATCCAATGTTTGAAGGCCTGTATCAGGTCCTTTCTGATGAGATGAAGCCCATTCGAAACGCATACGGGGAGTGGCGGACAGCAGGGAAGAGTTTTGTGGACTTTCTTAAGACGATATTTCCTGAGGACACTGTTTCCAAGATCGTGGCATGGGAGAAAGAGGGCAAGACCATCTACTATGGTCACCTCAACAGTGACGGCGGTGACGTTGAATCGTTCTTCTGCATGGATCCCATGGAATTGGAAAACGAAAAACTCTATTTCAATGCGCTCGGATGCTCGTGGTAAGTGAGCGTGCATAATGTTGACCTTTCGCGATTACCCCAAACATCACTATGGCGTCTGCTTCAATTCGAAGACAGGCTTCTTTGCGCGTTTGCCAAAGCCAGGACATGATGATCCTTTCTGGTCGCCGCACGGTCCAGAAATGCTCGACATTTCCGTCACCAACTGGTGTGACCACGAGTGCGGGACCTGCTATAGGGCATCTGGCCGCGATGGCACGCATATGGCCATTGCCGACTACGAAGAAATACTCCGGCAGGCACGCGACGTGGGCGTACTCCAAGTCGCCTTAGGCGGCGGCAATCCAAACCAACATCCACAATTTTGCGAATTCCTGCGGTTGACGCGCGAAGTCTATGGTATTGTGCCCAATTACACCACGAATGGTCGCGGGTTGACGCTGGCCATACTTCATGCATCCAAACAGTATTGCGGCGCCGTGGCTGTAAGCGCATACAGTCCTTATGAGACTACGGAAGAAGCCTTGGCTCTCCTGCGAAAGCACGCCATACGCGCCAATGTCCATTTTGTAGTTAGTAGTGACACAATTAACACGGCCATCTCTTGGCTGAAGTCGCCCCCGGAGTTCTTAATCGGCACGAATGCACTTGTCTTCCTGAATTACAAGCCCGTTGGTCGCGGCGCTTCCCCCGCACTTGTCCTGAATCGGAGTCCATTTGTCGAGGAGTTCTTTCAATTGGCAACCGGACAATCTCACCCGTTCAAGATTGGCTTCGACAGCTGCCTAGCAAGCGGGCTGGCCGCTCATAGCACCGTCCCGGCAGTATTTTACGATGGGTGTGAAGCTGGCAGATTCTCGATGTTTATTTCAGAAGACTGTAGGGCGTATCCATGTTCCTTCTTGTGTCTCACACAGGACGGGCCTTCGCTGAAGGAGCAGCCGCTGCATTCCTGTTGGAGTGAAGGACCTGCCTTCCGACGGATTCGCAAGACCCTTGCTGAGAACCAGTGTGGTGACTGTCTGCATAGAGCCACCTGCATGGGAGGGTGCCCCGCCTTCCCAAGCACTAACGTGTGCTCGCAGGCCCGCAGATCGATCAACGCAGGACAATGATTTCCACATGCGATCACGTGTCGGGGCAGCTTTCACGGCCGTTCCGACTAACCCTCACATCCGTCAAACCTCCTATCGCAAGACTCCACTCCAACCATAATGGTGCTGAACGCGAGGAGACTACCGTCAACTCCTGGGAGGACTCACCAAGTCGTACTACCGTCAGGCAGCTTAGGTGACATCACGCATGCGTGCTGTCGCTGAGGCAGGGGGAGGAGGGATATGTCGGCCTGGGCGCTCAGCGGTTTTCAAGACCACAACACCTCCGCAATCGCCCAATGATAACAAGGGTTCCAACGATTCGCAAAACTGCTTGCTGTTCTGCTTGCTGTCCCTTACCAGAATCATGCCCGATCTAGTTCCCGTGGTAAAGGCATGGCCCAAGTTGTCTGAGCACCTCAAGGCGGGCATTCTGGCAATAGTAGGTGTGACTGTCACCGGTGACAAGAGAGAAGGAGATGACGATGAAGACGCCGTCGTAAATTGCCAATCCCGCCTAGTTCACTAGAAAAGTACGCCGAATGGTGCGGGAAAAGGCCACAACTGAACTGTCCGCGGCCCTTGTTCCGGCCGAGAGCCCCAGCCGCGTGGACGGATGTTCGCCGCCTCCGGTATACCGCAGAGTACTCCTTCAACAGTTTCAGCAATTCGCCGTTCGGGCTGCTAGACCACACCCACCTTGATTCATCCACTACCCAACTTTCAAACACAGTACGCTTGGACGGATTCTGACGGCCTTACCTTGTTCGCCAGACTTCTTCAGTGCATCTAGCATCTGCATGAGTACAACAGCCTGTGCAGCGGAATTAGCGGCCTCATCCCGCGTACGGATGGCCCGCACAAATTCGCGGGACTGACGGACGAAGACGGACTCCGCCTTCTCGGATGTTCTCAATGGGATGATTCTGACTTCTCTTTTTCTGCCCACAATCATTTTGCCAGCCATCACATCGATCCCACCCTTAGTGCCGTAAATCTTCACCTCTTGCCACTCCGTCTTCCCGATTCCGTCGGCAACTTGTGGACCAGGGCCGGCAGTGTTAAGCGCGAATGTGACCATGAAATGAAGTGTCGCTCCGTCAGAAAACCTAATCAGGCCGACTGCGGCGTCCTCAGCCGTGTACTCAACTCCATTCGGTGCCAAGTGTGCGAAGGCGCAGTGGAGACCGGCTACAGCTTCGACCGGCCGTGGACATCCCATAACGAACCACGCGTTATCAATCGCGTGGATTCCAAGATCAAGTAGCACCCCTCCCCCCCTCTTCTTATCGACGAACCATCCGCCAGCTCCCCAGGGGATGTCACGCGCACGGATCCATTTACCTTCCGCGTGGTACACGGAGCCGATCCGGCCACGCTGGATTAGGCTGCGCGCTTCAAGCGAGGCTGGCGTGTAACGCGCTTGGCGGCAGAACATGTAGGTTAGCCTGTGGCGTTTCGCCAGATGGGCGACATGGATCATCTCGCGCGCGCTCGTCGTGGGCGGCTTTTCACAGAGAACGTGTAGTCCCCGGGCTAGCGACTCCACGGTTGCCATGCAATGTAGCCCTGTAGGAAGGCTGATGACGACCGCGTCAATTCCAGCCCTCCGGAGCATATCACGGTAGTCATCGTACTCCTCCATCTTTCCATGCACCTCCAGAAACTTCTTTCGCCGCTTTGGGTCTGGTTCGGAAACAGCAGTGAGGTCGACGCCGTCGATTGTCGCAAGGCTCTCGGCATGCCAGTGGCTTGGCCTTCCCGCCCCCATGAATCCTACGCGCAGCGGTCTTCTCATGTCACCTATCCCTGTTGGACACATTTCTAACTGGCTGAGTCGCCAATTCAACGCCCAAAGCAGCTACAATTCGCCCTGAGCGTGCTCAATGTACGCCATGTGCGTTCTTCTGCCGCATGTCAATAGCGACGTCCATACACAATGTTAACAGGATCATACAAATTCAAGGCAATGCAACACTTCCGTGTACGCCTAACCTGCACAGTACATGCTCACTTCAGGGTGTCCTTCGCCGAACGCAGTTGGAGCATGTCCTCAAGGCTCTGACCAGCGTCATCAGTCGTTTGCCCACAGAGCATACCATGGCGATACCTATAAACAGGGGCGTAGCGTAGAATCCAGTGCGGGAGCAGCTATAGAACAAGTTGCCAATGCCATGCTCTTCTGGTGGAAGGAGGTCAATCGTGTCGCGAATGACACCTTCAGCTATGGCCGTATCGTACATGACTGTATTTGGCAACAAGCGAACCCAGCTTACAAGGCACCTTCCATTTCTTAGCAAAATGTGTGTCTTCACAAACAACTTGACGGTCTTGATCACCCCTGACAGATTCTGACCTGGGGGTGAACAAAACAGGCTGAATCGGAACTCAATTTCCGGGAACATTCGCGCAATGCCGATCACTCGCTGAATGGCCGTTTCGTTAAAGTCCTTTCCGAGTGCTCTTAGGGACGCGTCCGATGCACCGTCAGGGGAGACACATATTCTGTAGCAGCCAGATTGGCTGGCCAGCCTAACCAAGTCCTCCGAGAGCGTTCCCACATCAAACCATGCACTCCAACGGACCTTCAAGTCGCGCGCGATAATCTCCCTGCAAATAGCCTTGGCGTGCGCCTCGGGGATGTTGAAAATGTTGTCAACAAAAATGACTTCATCTAAGTTGAAGACTGTGTGGAGATGTTCTATCTCGTCAACCACAGCCTTTGGAGAACGAATTCGTATGGTTGTTCCGTTCAAAAACGGGTAACTGCAGTAAGCACATCTCAGCGAACATCCTCGCTTCGCCTGCACACCCATACTGCGTGGCTCCCTGTACTTCGCAACCTCCGCGAAATTCCGCCTTGGGGCGGGAAGCGCATGTACGTCAGGGAATGGCCGGTGACCGGTGAAATGGACTGCGCCATCTCTCCGAAAATAGATCCCCTTTACCATTTCAGGAGAATCAAGATGTTCAAGTAAGTCAGGTGTTGTCTCCTCACCCTCAAGGAACACGCCATAGTCCAATTCGGGGTGCCTCTGCATTATCACCCGCGCGAACATGGAGAATCCGGCACCACCAATCATCAGACGAACGTGCGGGTCAGTTGCTTTCACGCTAGCGATGATGCTACGGAGAGTAGAATAGTAGTAGAATGGGTCCAGCCTATCTGTCGTATCGATATTCCGAAGAGATATTCCAACTACATTCGGCGTGCACTCCCTGACTACCGTTTCTAGTTTCGCATAGGGCGTGTCATATAGGTTCATGTCCAACAGACGGACTTGATGTCCCCTTGCGGCGAGGGCAGTGGCGATGTAGCACAAACCGAGAGGAAATACGCACCCGTACCTCTCCACTCGCCCCAGATAGGCTTGAACAAGGAGTACTCTCATCAGGGCGTCCTTACCTGCCTTTCACATGCTCGGTTTCGAATTGAGACAGCTTAGAATATCATTCTGGATTGTGCGAGTATCAAACCCGTAATGCTGAAGGAGGGCCGCCCTGGAATGAGTGACCGTATCAACGTCCGTGGGCAGATGAACATGCTTTGCTATCGGAAAGCCGGCATCGCGCACAATGGAACCAAGCCCTCCGATTGCCACATGGTCCTCCACAACGATGATACGGCACGTTTGTGCTGCCGAGGCAAGCTTCTCCCGCACATGCTCAACCCGCAGTTCCTCGATGGCAACAAGACCGACATCGACCCCCTCATTTCGAAGTGCGCCTACAGCCGCAGAGCATTGCCGAGCCATCTCGCCCAAGGCAACGACAACTGCATCTGAACCACTTGTGGGGAGGCACCGAAACGACTCGTCGCCCAACCCCTCTCCAATTCGAATGTAACACGGCCCACTAGGCTCGCGGCTGAGAATGCCGGAAAGACTGTCCGTGTCCACAGGTGCGAACACTCTCATGTTGGGCACAAGGCGCATCACAGCGACGTCGTCTGCAGCATGATGCCCGCGCCCCATCTGGTAATACCTCCACCCAAATCCCGTTCCGATGATGCACACTCGCTGGTTCCAGTATCCAATCGAGAACTTGATTTGCTCAAACGCACGATAGAGCGTAAAACCGGCAACGCCATAAAGAAACACGCGTTTTCCTTGCGAGGCAAGGCCTGCAGCGATACCAGCTGAGTTCGGCTCTGCTACGCCTACGTTGATGAAGCGCGCAGGGAAGCGGGAGCGAAAGGTCCCGAAGGTGCCGAGGTCTGCGACAACCAAGATGACTGAGGGGTCCTTCTCAGCCAACGCAGCAAGCATTTCATAGAGTTCTCTTCTCATGATACCTCTTCCATCGCTGCGTTGAACTCAGGGAGAGATAGCTCACGGTAGTGCCACTCGGACTGGTTTTCCATAAAGGAAACGCCGTGACCTTTTACCGTGTTGAACACTATGGCTGTGGGAAAGGGAGAAGGCGACGCAAAAGCTATCTCACAGGTACTGTGGATATCAGTGAGATCATGACCATCAGCAGATAGCGCACGCCAACCAAACAATGAAAGCCTTTCCTTCAATGGTTCCACGTCGAGGATGTCGGGGGTGAACCCGAGTACCTGCATGTGGTTGTTATCGACAGTCATCACCATGTTGTTCAGCCGATGTGCGCCGGCAAACATGATGGATTCCCACACGGAGCCTGCTTGGAAATAGGCATCACTAGCGTTCACATACACGCGGCCGGGGAAGCCCATGGCAATCCCACATGCCACGGACAGAGCATTCCCGAGGGTATCGTCGATAAATGTAACGAGTGGATGCTCCCGCCCCATACAATACCTCCAGCTAGGGTCTTCAGATCCATAACTGGACCACTGCGGTTGAATCCAGCCACACTGTGCAAACACCGCATAGTATGCTTGGGCACCGTAAGGCTTCCCAAGTATCACCTTATCGCGTCTAGGATCTACGAAGTAGCGGAAAAGAATACTGAGGTAATCGACCATCGAAAGGGCGCTTGGCACATGTCCCACTCGGGCGTGGTATGACATTGTCAGAATCGCCTGTCGGGCCTCTCTAATGAAGTTGTTCATGAGTGATTCCCCTAAGAAGAAGACTGCTCTGTTTGGGCATTGCACCGCAGCAGTCCCCAAGGATGATCGACGCGGGCAAACGACTCGGCGTAGGGAATGACCGGACACCCGGACTTGAGCCAGGGCCCCAGCTTGTAGCCGAGGTAGTCTACCAGCCTAGCTGTTCCATCTGGCATGAGGACTATGCCCCTATTTCCAGAAGGGAACGACCGAAGCGCGTACAAGCCATGTTCGCGCTGTCCAGCAAGTGCCTTCTCTGCCTCTTCCCTGGGCCTGCTTGCATAGAACGAGGACGCACGGCCGGACGGAAAGGCCGCGCCAGCATCTCTGGATATCAGTGCTGTCTGCCGTCTGTCAAGGCCAGCCCTTTCCCCAATAATGAAAACGGCCGAAGTCAACCGACCGCATTCACGCTCGCCTTCCGTCGTTGCTTGTGAGAGAAGATGTTCAATAGCTTCATCCTTAGGAAAGTGTGGACTGCCAGCAGCAAGTGCCCGCCAATAATCAATTGTATAGGCTTTGGCCACAGTCAGTCGGCTCGGTGGATAGGTTACTTCCAGCTTGAGCGATTGGCGTGGCACGACTTCTGCAAAACTACGGAGATTACGGGCCGCATTTGAGACATAGTCTGACCAGTTGTTCCTGGCAAGTTTGCTGAACACGTCCACGGAAAGCGCTAGTCTGCCAATGCGGCATGGAAAAGAGGCCAGCACTTTTAGGAAGGCGTCACATTCGCGTTGCTGAGAATCGCTCGCAAGCATCCAACCGTGGGTGTAGAACCGAACGGGGTGCCAGTCCGGGAGCGCGCCAATCCAGGTTCTCGCGTAAACAGCAAAGTCCACGATCATCGCTGGGTCAGATGAGGCGCCAAGGAAAAGGAAGGGAAATACTTCTCCTCTTTGCCGTGTGGCTTGCGCAAACTCTAACGCCAGTCTATTGAAGGAGGATATCGTCATTTGCTCGAGTGTTGGCGGAGGGTTGGCGAAGCAGTGGGAACAACCATTTATGCACCCGTGTCCGATGTGTATCTGCCTGACCAAATAGGCCACTTCAATTGGAGAGACCGCTTGATGCGTACAATCCGAAAACGCATCTGCCAGAGACTGAAGTCCAACAAGAGACACTTCTGCCACAGTGTAACTCCTTCATCGTCTTGGTCGTCTGACTATTCAGAGCCAGATGTAGGGCAATTCGCGGCCGAGTAGATATCCGGCTACTATCTGCCGTACAACTCGATCAGACATCGACTTGTCCACACAGTCTGTGGCTCTGTCATCTCCGGACAGATGGGGAGCGACAGGATCTCCTTACTGAGTCGCTCCGTTACATGAAGAGACGCCGGCACGCGGCATATCCTGGCAAAGGCCGTTTGCTTATGTAGAGGGATCGGATAGTGGATGAGAGTATTCACTCCTCGGTTGCGCAGGCGTTGGGCCGCGTTATCACGATTCGGGATACGTATAACATAATGGTGGAATACGTGTTCGCCATATGGCATTGAACGCGGAAGACTGATAGATGTGCATTTGTCGAGCATACTCGCATAGTGCATCGCTATGTCTCTTCGGCGGCTATTCCACGTATCCAAACAGCGGAGTTTCACGCGCAAGACAGCTGCCTGCATTGTAGCCATGCGATAATTGTATCCAATAACCACATGTACGTTTTTCGTTTCGGAACCATGGTTCGCTAACAATCGCACGCGCCGCGACAACTCTCCATCATTCGTAACCACAATGCCAGCTTCTCCGCACGCTCCCAGATTCTTTCCTGGATAGAAGCTGAAACATCCAAGGTCACCCCATGATCCCGTCCGCATGCCACGGTACGTGGCCCCATGTGCCTGCGCAGCGTCTTCGACAACCTTTATGCCATGTTTGCGCGCTACTGCGAGGATTGGATTCATGTCCGCCGACTGTCCATGAAGATGAACTGGAACGATGGCCTTAGTCCGAGGCCCGATGGCTTCTTCAATGAGACACGGGGACATATTTCTTGAGTTATCGTCGACATCAATAAAGACAGGGGTAGCGCCCGCATGAACTATCGCTTCGGCAGTCGCCGCGAACGTATTCGCAGTGGTTATGACCTCATCCCCATTGCCGACGCCAATGGCAAGCAGTGCAAGATGAAGGGCGGCAGTTCCGCTCGCGCATCCCACGGCATGGCTGACGCCGCAATACGATGCAAATTCTCTCTCGAAAAGATCAACTTCAGGGCCGCCCACATACCGCCCGGAGGACAAGACGGAAAAGCACGCGTTGTCAAGATCGCGCTTCAAACTGGCGTATTGGGCTCCTAGGTTCAGGAACGGCACTTCCATTTCCTGCTCTCCGTGAACAATCCGTGTGACCAGTCTAGCGTCAGGTGTGTCACGGGTAATGTCGGTACAATGTCTTTCCAGCTAGCCGAGTGAAACCACTAGGTAGAGCGCACTGCGCGGTGCCAACAGCAGTACGAGTCAGTACAGCCACTCTTCTGCGAAACGCACATCGGTTCCCCAAGTCTATGTACCATAGTGGATGCTCCATGGGTCGCCAACTGAGCTTGAACTTGCGTAATCCTTTTCCGTGAATACCAGTTCGTCCCCAGTCAAACCATCGCATTCCCAGGGACCGACCGATTTGCATTCCGCGCCAGATGATGAGATGGTTCGGTGCGAGTCTCCAGAATTCAGGCAATGATGCGGCGTGCTTGTACGTTATGGTGTTGCCCGCATGCAAAAATACAGCCCCAGCTATTGGTTGGTCGCCATACCGCGCTATCAACACGAAGCCCAAGTCATGTCGAAACAGCAGTTCCTGTACCGCTATGAAATAACGCCAGGGTTGTACTAGACTCGCATGGCGACGCCGTGTATGCACATGCAGGTCAAAGAACATACGAAGTCCGTCAAGGTCACTACGGCACTCAACTATAACCGCCCTCGCCCTCTCGGCCTTTGCCAGTCGTTGGCATACGCTGGTCTTGCCAAATGTCGCGAGGAGCTCCTTCTCGCTATGGCAGAGATCGCTTTTGTGCACATAGCCAACGTGAGTACGCTTCCCTCCCCTGCACTCGCGATAGTCGCCTCTCAGTTGCGCAGGGCAGCTTCCCTTCTCAAAATGCCGAAATAGCTCAGCATCACCTGCAATGTCGGTGCAGAGTGGTTGACAATAGTCGCTGAACGCTAGCGATACACATTGATATCCGGTCAGCCATGAGTTTACAAGAGCTGCCGGCACCCCGCCCGCCAGCATTCTTCCGTGTCTGGTGACAACCAGTCCCGTGCGAACGCCGTACGCCTGATGCAGGACACGACCCCAGTTCTGAGTGTGAAACACGGTTGCCGTTGGAAAGCAGCGAGCATATTCATGCCACTCGTCGGCAATATCGTCCGACCATTCATCAAAGCGAACATCAGTGCTCATGTGCGGCCTGTCTTGACTCTCAGAGGAGACGAAGCAATAACACGACCCACGCGCATGTCCGCCCAGAACCGACTCGCTTAGACCACAGATGCTCAGGCTAACATGCGGCTACCATCTTCGCAGATAAGCCCGCAATGCTGCGCAATGCGCATTGCCACAGTTGCGGGCGGAATAGTCGTGTTGTCAATGTGCAATGACGCAGCAAATGGTATTGCCATGTTCAGGCCAAATACGCAAAGTTCCTTCTTAAGTTCCGCAACCGACTGCGTCTTCGCAAAGCCTTGCCGTGAGGGATTTGTCACTCTGCGGTACATTTCCTCTTCATTACATGTCAAGTGAATGAAGGTGCACTCCCCCTTGCCCTTTTCAACGATCTTCATGAGTTGCCTGTAGAAAGGCTTTGCCGTAGGGGAGTAGCATCCCGTTACGATCAGGTGCTGTCCGTTCTTCACTGCCGCCCAGACCAAGATCAATCGTAAGGCCGACACCACTTGCCAGTAATTGGCGGCGCTGGTACCAATCGCGGCAGTGACCAAGTCCGATGTCATATGGTTATGAAGTACCTTGTAACCAGTGATTTCCGACAGATGACTAGCTACGGTCAACTTCCCAACCGCTGGTGCTCCGTAGATCACGATAATGTGAGGGCGGGTATGCTGCATCAGCGTTTTCCTCTACCGGAAGCCACATTGGGAACAAATCACTGCGCACTTGTGCAAGGCTGCAAGTCATGCATTGGCAACGAGTGCTGATAAACGCTCTACACATTGTTCATGGTGTAGACACCATAAGCTGTCGGTCGCAGTTAACGGATCACGAGCCGCCGCTTGGAACTCCCTGACTGAAAAGGCCTTGAACTGTTCCGCCTGCCCAACATGGGCAAGTACATCAGCCAGTTCATTCGTAGTCACGTGGAGAACATAATAGAATGTAAGCTCCTGATTCAGCAGCGTCAACATCATGGGGCCTTCAGTGTGACATCCCAGCGCGAATCTCCATGATGCCAACTCCTTAGGCCAAGCCATGTGCGTATCGCTGATACATCGCCCGATGCGACGCGTACAGTAGATGGGCCCACCCAAATCAAACTGCCATGATTTGACCAAACGGTCGGGGGATTCCCATTCGCGGTAGACCAAGGGAATGCCTCTAGAACTACTATGAACTGGCATGAATCGCCGCAAGTCAGATACCCACAGCCCCAGTTCCTCTGCGAGTTCCCGACGCGCAGTCTGTCGTGGGTGCTCGCCTGCCAGGCAGTGACCGCCAGCAGAAAGGGAATATTGTCCCGGGAACATTGCATCACCGGTGTTGCGTTGCCTAAGCAACACCGCACCCGTTTCACATGTGATAATTACGTCTGCCGTTCTATGCACTAGTCCTAGCCGGTGTGCTGCACCACTCAACACGCAACAGTTCAACAATTGGCCCCTGCCATCCACAAGAGGTATCATCTCCCGTTCCGCTTCCCGTGCAAAGTCGCGTACGACACTACACATCGCAGCTTGAACACGCTCGCAGTAGGAATCAAGCATGAACTGGCGCGTAGTCACAACATCCCACTCCAAAGACGCCGAATGGTTAGAATTGGTCTTGCTCTGTTGAAACCATCCGCATGAGTTTAATACAATCCGTTCATGAATACATCATTGAGACAAACCGTGCTGTTTGAAATGCCCGCTGCGCGGCGGCGGCCGCCTCTTTTGATGGTAGCCACGCTGGCGCTGCGGTTGGGTAAGCTGCATTTGAGAAAGTACGCCTGCGTGAAATCGCGCAAGGATTTCACCCAACCGCAGTTGATGGCCTGCCTGATATTGAGGGCGTATCTGAAGGCGACGTATCGAGACTTCTGCGACCAGTTGTATGCTTCGTCCGAGTTGCGCGAAGCTCTGGGATTGCGCAAGATCCCCGACTATTCGACGCTGTGCAAATTCGCCGCCAGGAGATGCATCCAGGAGGTGCTTGAAGGGATGCTGGGCAGTCTGGCCAGGGAAATAGAGGCCGCCGACGTGTCGTCGCACAAGGAGGCCGGAATGGATGCAACCGGCATGGAGAGCACCGGCGCGTCCATGCATTACCGTACGCGAACAGGCATGAAGCGTCGGGTATATCTGAAGCTCTCGGCGGTGGTGCTGCTCAAATCGCTGATCCCGGCAGCTATTGCGTTGGACATGGGGCCGAGCAACGACAAGCGCTCCGCGCGAGACTCGTTGCCCAAGGCCCGCAATACGGTACGTCCGGACGTGCTCTACGCCGACGCGGGGTATGACGCCGAATGGATACATCGGTTCTGCCGTGAGCAATGGGGCGTTCCCAGCGTCATCAAGCCGGCGTGTCATACCAAAGGGACTCCCGGCGGCGTCTATCGGGCCCGAATGACCGAAGCCGCGCTCAAGACATTGGACTATCCACGGCGCTGGCTCGTCGAAAGCTACATGTCCGGCTTGAAACGCACCACCGGATGGTTTCTCAAGAGCCGCAGCATACCGTCCATGAAAGTCGAAACCACGTGCATGGTCCTCGCCTACGCCCTCCGGCGTTAGCGACGACTCCGTTTGACCATAATGGTGTCAACAGAGCAAACTGGTTTCATAACCCCAAAATCCCCTGAAAAACAGGGGGGAAAACCCGGTTATGAAACAGGCTCTAGCGACTACATTCCAACATTCCGAAGACTACGGGGCTGTCCAGTTACGACGGGCCATGGCTTCCAACGCCCGAATCCGCGTGAACCTCAAGTCCGATTGTGCCAAAATCGCGAGTGTGGCGTGTTGGACGTTCGGGTGTTTCGAGACTTGATCACGGACGTTCCGCCAATCATAACCAGGGATAGTCGCAATATGACGCAGAACCTCATCCGGCGTGCGCGGGTTCGCCGTAAGGGCCATAAGGCCAAGCCATCCGCATGAATCCGCCAACCTGAGGGCTGCCTCGTCAATAGATTCCAGCATAGAAAGAGCATACGGCGTCAACACTCTTGATGACGGCACGGAATTCATCGCCAACAGCTCCTTCATGGTAATAGGAATGCCCGCATCTCGGCGCGCTGCAAGCCCCGTAAAGAGTGACCTAATCACAGTGGGAAGTACAGAAACGACGAGCCGTTCGGCTTGTACATACAGCTTCTGTATCTCGCTGGTTGCGAACGCCAGATTCTCCAGTGACGGTAACTGCTCAACAGGTACGAAGCTGGGCCAGATGGATTTCCAGGACTGACATGCATCCCAATTCTCAACGGTGCCGCGATAGTGGCACGCTTGATGCAGTATCGTTTGCGCCTCGTTAGTCGTCTCAGGAATCAAGCGAAGGCGACCGAGGAAGTGTTCTAGACGCATTAAGTCTCTGCGTCCACCGCTTGCGTGCTTCCACTTGGACGTGCTATCCGATTGCCATTGAAGATCGGCCTGCCGACTAGTGACATGCCGAAGAAGCAACTCGAGTGTGGTCTGACTAATGCACGGCATATGCTGAAGGTAGTAACGATACAGAAGAGGGTTCCCCGTCACGTAACACGCACCCTCAGCGATCTGTCGGTCGATCAAGTCGATGGGTGGAGCGCAGCGATTCGCACTAACGCCTACGATGGCGCAATCGGTATTGGGAAAACCGCACTCGTCCAAGTGGGCAATAAGCAGGTGTCGAAGGCTAACCGCCTGTGAAGAGTTCTCTATCGTAGTCAAGAGCACGAGGTCAATGTCGCTGCTTGGGGTCGCCGTGTGTGTGGCAATGGACCCGCTGACCAACATACATGTGGAATTAGCGAGACTGGGCGCAATGCTCCTTACGCAAGAGGCAGTGATGCAGCGGACAGCTTCCGTGTAAAGGACGGAACACTGATGTCCCAAAAGCGACAGGGAGGCCTCTCCGTTCGCAACCATCTGAATCAAGTGCGCGCGCAGTGCGTCGCGCACTTCTTTCGCTGTGATATCAGTGTGGCTCAAGTAACGGCTGGTAATGCTATCCATTTGAGGACCTGCGTTCACCCAGATACAATCTAGATGGATTGTTAGCTTGCGGGCCATGCCAGCCGCTACAAAGTGTAGCCGCGGCATACGCTATGGACACACGGTGCCTGCTGCTCGCAAAGGGAACATGTTCATCTTGTCATCCGCCAGGAGCGCCATTACGATACTGCCTATTGATGATCGTTGATCACGTGCAGAAGTGATTGAACCACTTCCTCCCTCGAAAGGCCATCTACGGAAACACGAGTCAACCCGAAGTGGGCGTATTCGGAGGCCATGCGCGCATTATGCGTGGAAAGCAAGGACTCTCGGTCAAAGAACGTAAGATTGCCTCGACCATGCATCCGCCGGGCTCGCTCCTCGGCGGATGCGTCCAGAAAGAAGGCGAACTCTGGTTGAACCATTCTCTGCTTGAATACCTCGGCGCAAGTGTCACGAAAGCTCCGACCGTAATCCTGCATGACTTCCGCAAAACCCGCTAGAGTGCTGTAGTAGTAGCGGTCACACACAACAGTATTGCCGTTCCGAACAAATGCTTCGATTTCGGCGGATGCGCAGAAGTTGGCCGACAAATAGAAGAACATCATCGCGTGTATGTCGCGCGCTGATTCGATATGTGGTTGTATACGTTGCAGGGCGGCTGGGGGTGACCGATACGCGATGGCCGAAAGTCGTTGCGCCAGCAGACGTGCGGTTGTCGTCTTTCCTGAGCCATCTAGCCCCTCAATCACTATTAGCATGATCTTTCTCCGCGTCTGCACAATAGCCTATCGTCAGTACCCAAACCAGACATCCTTCGCGCCCGTGCGTTGAACCACGAAGACAGTTGGCTCGGCACCATAGCAAACAGTCTCCCGGCACTCAGTTCCGCGTGACTCCTGCGGAATGCCTCATCTCATCCCGGCACATGTGTTCGATCCTATCTCTCAGTCAGCTAGGGTATGACGTTGGCGGGAAGTTGTGCCGATTCCCGCTAAGGGTGCCATGTTACCCTCTCAGAAATAGCACCACGGTGCGCGCAGATGAAGCCAGTGTCTCGTCATAGTTGGTCGAGGGGGACGAAATCGTGACACTGGTAATTGGGGCAACTTCCCCTGCCTCCAGGTATCTTAGTCCCGCATCTCCTACAGACGACTGGTCCTCCGCTTGAAACGAAATCGTGCGTCTGGTAGCCGGGGCAAGACCTCTTTTCTCCGGCAATCGCACAACACCTCCTGCAGTAGGTAGTCTTTCCAGTGCCTATGGATATCCCACTGATAGAGAATGCTGCGATGGAACTATTTGCGACCCGCTCCCCACACTGTGAGCAGAAATTGGCGTTGGGGGAAACATCCTTGCCGCACCCAGGACAGAACATACTCATTTTCCCTCTTCACTGGTCTGAACATGTTGCTCCGAGTTGCTCATCGCCACCAACTCTGGGGTTGAACACCAACATTCCACCTCGCCGACAGTAGCCGATCAGTGCAGCACAATATACCACCGCACCTGGCAAGATGCTACGCCTCCATGATGCCCGCGACAACGCGCGCAAAGCTTCCGTCACCACGAACGGCCTCGAATGATGGCGGATCGTATCCGTCTAAGCTTACGGTAACGGTGCGCGTGCAGAGTCTAGCAAGGTTACGCGACACTTCGACGTCGGCCAAGTTGATCCCGTTAGTACTAAGCGACACATCGATCGTGCGCTTCTTGAACGACAAAATGGCATCGTACCATCGGGGGTGCAAGAGTGGTTCGCCGCCACCGAGCGATACTTTGAATACCCCCAAAGCTGCTGCTTGTTCGGCAATGTGTTCCACAAGGTCCAACGACATATTTACTCCAGGCGAATCCCCACAGTTGTTGTAGCAATGTCGGCATTTGAGTTGGCAAACAGTTGTAATATCCAAGTACAATTGAAGTGGTGCCGAGAGAGTGCCGGAGCATAGTTGATCGCGGCGAGGCAGGAACTCCATCTACATGTCCCCACGGCCCGGGCTCGTAGCGATCCGGGTGGGCTGGGGGCTGGCGAAGGTTTTCCACCTTTGCTTCGAGCAGCTTAGTCTGAAGTTCGACCCAGCGCTTCCGGTCTTCAGCCACATCGGAGCGGGTCCGCAAGGCTTCGTCTAGATTCTCTCGCAACCATTCTGGACCATGCAACTCGAATCTTTCGGCTTCCTTTACCCTGGTGGTCATTTGCTTGGCGAAGATGAGAAGTGCCCCCAGCGACATCTTTAGGTACGGGTTCTGTGCCACGGCTGTCCCTCCAACAACCACATGTAAGTCTATTACTTCCTGCGAAGCAAATTGTCCCGCATCTTCAGTGAATCCTAGACAATCTCGTCTTCACTAGGCCCATTACGCGCATTCTTATGGTGCCCGCCGCAGTCACCTAAGAAGTCCTTCAGGACACCCACAATCATTGGTCGCAGTTCGTCATTTTGCAGCATCCGTCGCGGGAATACGGCACCTCTATCGGTAACGAGAGGGCCGCGATCCGGGAGCTCGGTCACAAGGCCTTCATAGATTCCCTTGTTCACAGCAGCCCCACACGGTAAGTCTTCAGGCGCTCTGCCGCACTTGCACGCAGGCCCAATGCGATATGCCGACCCGACCACGACAAGAGTCCCTTCCGCTGATTCGAGGTCGAGTCCTGATACGCGAACTACCGAAGCCTTGAGGTTCTGTTCAACGGTGTTGATGAACTCTGCCTCGCTCTGGCGGATTGAGTCAAGCAGCTCTGGACTCACGGGAGCGCCGGGGCGATAGTCCCTCATCTGGACGCCGTCCATCTTGATCTGCAATCGTCGTGCAACCAAGTCACCGCAGTGCGGGCAAGGCATCATGTCAAGGAATCCGTCGTTTAGGGCCATATGCCTGTCCTCCTCTTGTGCTTTCACCACCCATTACGAATCATCCTATCGATGTCCCAGCGACAGTATGACCGAGGCACTGTGCCTTTCCCGTCACAAGTCATGCATGTGTACCCGCTGACTCTTCCGGTACCATCGCACTTCGAACACGTAACCTTTTCTCGGCTGAGGTCCTCTTCCTTCTGCTTAACTGTTTTCTCGTGTCTTCGGTTGCAGTCCTCGCAATAGGGCGTACCGAAATGAATGCCAATCTCCGCCGTCCACTCCACTGGCTTACCGCAGCTTGGACAATTGCCTTTTCTCTCCTCCAGCATGAATGCCTCCTTCACTTTTCTCAAACTCGGACACTCTATCCCCCCGTTTGATTCTGTGTGCGATCCCCCCCAGCAACACCTACCCGGCGGGAGAGTCCTTCGACGACAGATTGCACTGACGGACTGAATTGAGTCCAGATTCATCCACCGCAATCCGCTCGGTGAAGACAATCCGTTTGGGCGCATACCTGGCCGGCACATGCCAAACCGAACGACCTGGGCGCGCGCTGATCGGACATCGTTATTCAAGAACCTTGCGCCATTAGTCGCCGCCGGGAATCCCGATCTTCAGAGCCTCGTCTGCCTTACTGTTTTCGTTGCCGGCGATGATTGTGGAGCGGATGTCTTCCATTCGCTCCTCAGAATCCCATATGCTTCTATGTCCTCGAACACACTCGCTTTTCTTATGTGCTTTCTCAGACACCCTTCGTGTTGCATGCCTATCTTCTGCATGACTCGTCCTGAAGCCGGATTCCTGGTCACATGATGCGCCCAAACGCGGTTCAGGTTCAATTCGTCAAAGGCGTATGACAGCACCGCATTGGCGGCCTCGGTGCAGAAGCCGCGATTCCAGAAGGGAACACCGATCAAGTAGCCCAACTTGGCATGGACATGAGTCTGATCCACACGCATTAGGCTGATTGCTCCGACGAGGTCGTTACCGTCGTTCTTCACCACGGTGAAGTGGACATCGGTCCCATTCTTGAACGCGAATTGGTGCCCGCCGATCCATTTTTCCGCCATGCCGTATTTGTAGGGATGTGGAATACTCAGGATCGTGTCAGCAACATCGGGAGCCCCAGCCAAGCGCTGAAACGTCATTCGCATCGGAGAGAGTGAAAGCCCGCAAATAGAGTCTCTGCGTTTCAAGCACTGGGAAATCATCCATCTTTGCGCTCCTCTGATATGGTCTCACGTCCTAGCTCCGGACGGCCCCATGAGGCACGCCATAAGTACCCATAACTATAACCATCCGTATTCCACAGGGCAAGAACCCGTTTCCCGGAGCAGATTGCGTCCGCTGCTCACCGACTGCATTGGCAACGGTGGCCATGCGACTCCTTCACGTCCAGACCTGAATCTCTGCTCA
>OBOI01000020.1_pt1 | contig 94717 bp, 92 predicted proteins | sample 1670151 | NCBI WGS metagenome assembly OBOI01 (sample SAMEA104232303, study PRJEB22302) | sediment metagenome | biome: forest; feature: aquifer; material: sediment | place: USA | collected 2011-08-07 | depth 0.01 m | reverse complement strand
AGAAGGCGGCCGCAGGCCGCCGCCGGGTGACATGAGCGTAGCAGGGCACCCCGCCCTCCCGAGCGTGCGCCTACCCCAATACCTCAAGGTTTTGCCTCGGACCCACACTGATCCAACGCTACACTTTGGCGTTCTATCGCCGGCAATAGCGTTCATACGATTGCCTTGGCCGCAGAAGCAGCAATGCCAAGTAAAATGAGAAGCTCTGCGGTTAGTTTGTTATTCCGCCAATCGGCAAGACTATTTCCCTCCCTGCACATGACCGTCCGTACCCGCTTCGCTCCCAGTCCCACGGGCTATCTCCACATCGGCGGCGCCCGCACTGCCTTGTTCGCCTGGGCCTATGCCCGCCGCCACGGCGGCAAATTCATCCTGCGCATCGAGGACACCGACGTCGCGCGTTCGACGCCCGAGGCGGTGCAGGCCATTCTCGACGGCATGCAGTGGTTGGGGCTCGATCACGACGAGGGGCCGTTCTACCAGATGCAGCGCATGGAGCGCTACAAGGAAGTCATCGCGCAGATGCTGGCGGCCGGCACCGCCTATCCTTGCTACACGTCCAAGGAAGAACTCGACCTGCTGCGCGCCGAGCAGGAGGCGAAGAAGGAGAAGCCGCGCTACGACGGCCGCTGGCGACCCGAGGCGGGCAAGACGTTGCCTTCGCCGCCGCCCGGCGTTGCGCCTGTGGTGCGCTTCAGGAATCCGCCGGATGGCGTGGTGGCCTGGGACGACCAGGTCAAGGGCCGCATCGAGATTGCCAATGCCGAACTCGACGACTTCATCGTCGCCCGCGCCGACAGCACGCCGACCTACAATTTCTGCGTCGTCGTCGACGACTGGGACATGGGCATCACCCACGTCATCCGCGGCGACGATCACGTGAACAACACGCCGCGCCAGATCAACGTACTGACGGCGCTCGGCGCCACGGTGCCGCAGTACGCCCACCTGTCGATGATTCTCGGCGACGACGGCCAGAAGCTTTCCAAGCGTCGCAACTCGGTGGCGGTGACCGACTACGACGAGCGCGGTTATCTGCCCGAGGCGGTACTCAACTATCTCGCGCGCCTGGGCTGGTCGCATGGCGACAACGAGATTTTTTCGATGGCGCAGTTCGTCGAGTGGTTCGATCTCGATCACATCACCGCCTCGGCCGCCCAGTTCAACACCGAGAAGCTCGACTGGCTCAATGCCCAGTACATCAAGCAGACCGACGACAAGCGTCTGGCCGGCGAGGTCGCGAGTCGTCTGGCGCGGCGTGGTATCGACCCGGAAGCCGGGCCGCAACTGGAACGCCTCGTCGCCCTCTACAAGGACAGGGCGGCCAATCTCAACGAGTTGGCCGACGCCCTTGAGCCCTGCATCGTCGAAGTGCATGCTTCGGCGGAGCTGATCGCCACGCACTTGACCGATGCTGCCCGTGCGGCGCTGAAGGCATTGCGCGAACGCCTGGCCGGTATCGACTGGCAGAAGCCGGCGATCAGCCAGGCCATCAAGGAAACCTGCACGGCCCTCGGCGTGAAAATGCCGCAGGTGGCGATTCCGCTGCGCGTGGTGCTGCTCGGACAGCCGCAGTCGCCCGCCATCGACGCCGTGCTCGAAGTGCTTGGGCGGCAGCGCGTCCTCGAACGACTCGATCGCGTGCTCTAACTAACGATCCAGTGTAATCACCGAGTTGACGCCGGGCGGCCGCAGGTTCATTCTGCGATGAGACCTGCGGTGAAGGACTATGAAACTTCCTGGCTGGACACTGTTGCTCGCCTGCCTGCTGCTGTGTGCCTGCGCGACATCGACGCGTAGCGGGCGCGCGCAACTCAGCGTACCGACGCCGGTCAGCGCGGCCTACTCCGAAATCGACATGCGGCTGCAACTGGCGACTGCGGCGGTCGTCGAAAGTCGACGTGCGGCGACCGATCATGCGCTCGACGAAGCTTTCGACAGACGGGTGCAGCGATTGGGGGCACAACTGGCCCAAACCGCCTTCGCCGCTTATCCGGACTTGGGCGGACGCGTCGACCGGTTCGAGTTTCTTGTGGCCGACAACAACGAGCCCGGCACTGCGTCTAGCGTTGCGGGGACAGTGGCGATTTTCCGCGGCGTGCAACATCTGGGGCTCGACGACGAAGCGCTGAGCTTCGTGATCGCGCGCGAAATGGGGCATGTCATCGATGGACATAACGATGAGAATTCGGCGGCCAGCATTTTGTTCTCGGTCCTGATACAAGCGCTGCTGCCGGTGACCAACCTCTTGGGCGGTGCTTCGGTGATTTCCGACAATGCGATTGCCGCGGCGACTACCACCACCGCCGCCTCCTTTGTTGGCTCGCGCGCATTGCGGGCAAGCAATCGTCCCGATCAGATGCGCGAAGCGGATGACCTCGCGCTGGACTTGCTGGCCCGGCAGGGCCGCTACGGTCGCGAAGTGGCGAAGGCGCTGCTTTCCAGCGCGCCGACGCCAGGAATCAACGATTGGGCCGACGACCTGCGCGATTCCACGCTGCGAGTGGATCAGTTGGTTCAAGGTCCGCCGCATTACGCCATGAACATGGATGATGTTGTTCGTGCGCCACCGACCTTTGAAATCGCGGCGACGCCCATCCTCGTCGGTACGGCGTCCCCGACGCAGGTCGAGCCAGCGCCGGCGAACCCCTGAACGCGGCCTACTCGTCCGCCGCTTCCCGCGTATATGCAGTCCGGCCGCGCCGTTTGGCGCGTTCGCGAAATCGGTCCGGGTCGAGTGCAGCGACGAGGTCGGCCTCCAGCGGCAGTGGCTCTCCCGCGATTTGCGACGCCAGCAGTTCGGCGCAGAGCGACGCCCAGACGAGGCCGCGGGCGCCGAAGCCGTTGATCGTCCATAGGCCTTCCTGATCCAGCCTGCCGACGATGGGCTGGCGATCCGGCGACATCGGACGGAAGCCGACACGGCCCGCGAGCTTCTTCGCATCAAGGCCATCGCCGTAGCCCGGCAGCGTTATGTTCAGGCGGGTGAGGTTCTCGATATGGTCGTCCAAGCGCATTCCCGGATCGGTGTCGTCGGGCGTCAGCGTTGCGCCGGCGCAATGGATGCCGTCGACGGCGGGCGTCACGTAGCCCTGGCGCGTGGCGACGATGTCGAAGGCCGGCACGGCAGCTTCCGGCAGATGCGAGACGAGGCCGCGGCCGATGCGCACCGGAAAGCCTGGTCGCATGCGAATGATGTCGATGCCGCTGGCCAGCACGACGCGCGGCGCGGCGGCGATGAGCGTGCCGTCGGCGGCGACGAGATGCCAGAGTTCGCCCACGCGCTCGATGCGGTCGACCGTGGTGCAAAAGCGCGCGTTTATGCCATCGAGATTGGCGCGACAGAGCGATGGCGGGTTGATCCAGCCGCCGCTGCCGAACCACCAGCCGCCCATGGCCACGGGCCAGCCGGCGATGCGCGCGGCTTCGTCGCGTTCGACGAATCTCACTAGTTCGGGCGGCGGCGCCTGTTCGGCGCAGACGCGCCGCTGCGTCGCTTCGTGCCTGGCGTCGCGGGCGATGTGCAGCACACCGCAAGGATGGTGGCGCACGCCAGCGAGGGTGGCGATGTGACGCCGGCCGTAGAGGAAGGAGGCACGCAACAGCCGCGCCAGCCGGGCGTCGTCGAGCGAGGGCAGGGGGCGGAAGACGCCGGCCGTGTTGCCCGACGCACCCTGCGCCGGTTCGGCGGCGCTCTCGAAAACCGTGATCTCGTAACCGCGCGCGGCAAGGCGCTGGGCGGCCGAACTACCGGCCGCTCCGGCGCCGATGATGGCGATGCGGCGGTCGGTAGGGTTGGCAATGCTCGCTTCTCCAGGCTTGCGTCCGGAAAGCATGTAGCGCTTGGTACCGAAGCCGGGGCGCTTTTCAAGCGCGAAGCCGGCAGCGGCGAACTGTGCCATCACCTCTTCCAGCACCGTCCATGTCGCCAGGCTTGCGCCCGGTGCGGCCAGTGCGGCCAGTGCCTCGGCGATTCCTCCCGACCACATGGCGGGATTCTTCGCTGGCGCGAAGCCGTCGAGATAGAGCGCATCGGCGGCGAGGGCGAGGTTGGGCAGGAGTGTGACGGCGTCGCCGAAGCCCAGCGTCAGGGTGACGCGTCCGTCGTCGAAATGCAGTCGATGCAGGCCCGGCACGAGCATGGGCCAAGCGGCGGTCAGTGCGGCGGAAAGCTCCGCGAGTTCGGGCCAGCGCGTGTGCAGTTGGCGCAAGTCTTCCGCACGGAACGGGTGTTTTTCGACCGAGACGAAATGCAGGCGCCGCGGCCGTTGCGGGTCGTTGCGCCATGCCTGCCAGGTGGCGAGGAAATTCAGGCCGAGACCGAAGCCGGTTTCGAGGATGGTGTAGCTGTCGCGGCCGCGCCAGCGCGCCGGGTCGCCAAGCAGATCGTTGCCGGCGAGAAAAACATGGCGGCACTGTTCAAGCGCGCCGCTGGCCGAATGGTAGACGTCGTCGAAGGCCGCCGAGTAGGGCGTGCCGTCGGTGGCGAAACCCGGCTCGGCCGGGACGATGGGCATGTAGGCCATCTCGGCCGCCGCCCTTTACTCTGTCCGCATTTGGGGAAACAGGATAACGTCGCGGATCGCCGGGGAATCGGTGAGCAGCATCACCAGCCGGTCGATGCCGATACCGCAGCCGCCGGTCGGCGGCAGGCCATATTCGAGGGCGCGGATGAAGTCGGCGTCGTAGTACATGGCCTCTTCGTCGCCGGCGTCCTTGGCCTTCATCTGCTCCTGGAAGCGCGCGGCCTGGTCTTCGGGATCGTTCAATTCCGAAAAACCGTTGGCGATTTCGCGCCCGACGATGAACAGCTCGAAGCGCTCGGTGACGTCCGGGTTGGCGTCCGAGCGACGCGCCAGCGGCGACACCTCGGTCGGGTAGTCGATGATGTAGGTCGGCTCCCACAACTCGGCTTCGGTGGTCTCCTCGAACAACTGCATTTGCAGCGTGCCGAGGCCGGAAGTCGAGTGCACCTCGACCTTGAGGTCGTGCAGCTTCTGCTTGAGCCAGGCGACATCATTCAGTTGTTCGACGGAGAAGCCCGGATGGTGGGCGTTGATCGCCTGCACCGTGGTCAGGCGGCGGAAGGGCTTGGACAGGTCGAGCGTGCGGCCCTGGTACTCGAAGGTTTCGGTGCCGAGCGCTTCGCGCGCCGCCTGGCGGATCACGCCCTCGGTGAAGTTCATCAGGCTCTGGTAGTTCGCATACGCCTCGTAAAACTCCATCATGGTGAATTCGGGGTTGTGGCGCGGCGAGAGACCTTCGTTGCGGAAGTTGCGGTTGATCTCGAATACCTTCTCGAAACCGCCGACCACCAGGCGCTTCAGGTACAGCTCCGGCGCGATGCGCAGGAAGAGTTCCATGTCGAGCGCGTTGTGGTGGGTGACGAAGGGCTTGGCCGAGGCGCCGCCGGGGATCGGGTGCATCATCGGCGTTTCGACTTCGAGGAAGCCGTGGTGCGTCATGTAGTTGCGGATCGAGGCGACGATGCGGCTGCGGGCGACGAAGGTGAAGCGCGTCTGCTCGTTGGTGATGAGGTCGAGATAGCGCTGGCGGTATTTCTGCTCGACGTCGGTGAGGCCGTGGAACTTCTCCGGCAGCGGGCGTAGCGACTTGGCAAGCAGGCGAATCTCGGAGCAGTTGACCGTGAGTTCGCCGGTCTTGGTTTTCATCAGCGTGCCGACGGCACCGACGATGTCGCCCAGGTCCCAGTGCTTGAACTCGTCCAGCGTTTCGGCGCCGACGCCGTCCAACGTGACGTAGATCTGGATGCGCCCCGACAAATCCTGGATCGTGGCGAAGCAGGCCTTGCCCATGATCCGCCGCAGCATGATGCGGCCGGCAACCTTGACGGCGATCGGCGTCGCTTCGAGGTCTTCGCGCGTCTTCTCGCCATAGTGCTCGTCGAGCTTGGCGGCGGTGTTCTCGCGCTGGAAGTCGTTCGGATAGGCGCGGCCGGAGTCGCGCCATTTCTTCAGCTTTTCGCGGCGCTCGGCGATGAGTTGGTTTTCGTCCTGTTGCGGGGCGGGTGTCGGTTCGGTCATGGCGAGGCTTTCAGGAAAAGTCGAGTACGGTAAGGCCGAGTGCGCGGGCGGCCTCGGCTTGTTTCTTGTCGGACGTGGCGAACGTGTCGGCGCCTATGCTGCGCGCAGCCGCCAGATGAAGCGCGTCGAGGGCGCGAAGAGGGTGGCTTGGCAGCATGTCGATAAGGTCGCGCGCCGCAGCGAAATCGCCGAAGCTGCCGTGATGGATGCGCCAGGAGCCGCCGCGCACATGGTTGTCGAACTCCGCCAATGCGCGGCGTTCCAGCGTGGCGTTGATTTCCCCGGTACGACGCCGACGCGCCAGCAGGCAGCGGAATTCGACCAGCGTCAATGCGGCTGTCGCCGTCTCGTCATGACCGTCCGCCCATTCCAGAACCTCCAGCGAACGTCGTTCGCGGATATAGCACTTGGCCAGTGCGCTGGTGTCTATATAAGCGCTCAACCGCGGTCTTCCCGGTCTTCCGCGAGCAAGACCTCGCTGGGTATCGATTGCATCGGCTGGTCGGCAAGAAATGCGGACAGGGAACGCAATCCATGCCGACGGGCGACCGGCAGAATCCTTGCCACGGGTTCTCCGTGCCGAACCACTAGCACCTCGTCGTTGCCCGCGAACATCTGCTCGGGGTGGGAAAGCCCTTCGCGGGCCTCGCGGATGGTGAGGGTTTTCATGGGAATCTCCTTGTGACACATGTGTGTGAGTGTGTCACATCGCGAGGGAAAGTCAAACCCCTTGCTTGAGGCTGGCCTCGATGAATTGATCGAGATCGCCGTCAAGCACTTTCTGGGTGTTCGAGATTTCGACGTTGGTGCGCAAGTCCTTGATGCGCGAATTGTCGAGCACGTAGCTGCGGATCTGGTGGCCCCAGCCGACGTCGGTCTTGCCGGCTTCGAGCTTGTCCGCCTCGGCCTGGCGTTTGCGCAATTCGGCTTCGTAGAGGCGCGATTTGAGCATGGTCATCGCCTCGGCGCGGTTGCGGTGCTGCGAACGGTCGTTCTGGCACTGCACGACGATGCCGCTCGGGATGTGCGTGATGCGGATCGCCGAGTCGGTCTTGTTGATGTGCTGGCCGCCGGCGCCGGAGGCGCGGAAGGTGTCTACGCGCAGGTCGGCCGGGTTCACCTCGATTTCGATGGAGTCGTCGATCTCGGGATAGACGTAGAGGCTGGCGAAGGAGGTGTGGCGGCCACCCGAGGAATCGAAGGGGCTTTTGCGCACCAGCCGATGGACGCCGGTTTCGGTGCGCAGGTAGCCGTAGGCGTAGTCGCCCTCGACCTTGATCGAGGCGCTGCGGATGCCGGCGACGTCGCCTTCGGTCTGTTCCAGGATTTCGGCCTTGAAGCCCTTGCGCTCGCAGTACTTGAGGTATTGGCGCAGGAGCATCGACGCCCAGTCGCAGGCTTCGGTGCCGCCGGCGCCGGCCTGGATGTCGATGAAGCAGTTGTTGGGATCGGCCGGGTTGGCGAACATGCGGCGGAATTCGAGGTCGGCGACTTTCGCCTCGACGGCAACCAGGTCGGACTCGACCGCAAGGAAGGTCTCCTCGTCGTCCTCTTCCTTCGCCAGGTCGAACAGTTCGCGGGCGTCGTCCAGTTGTTGGCCGACGCCGTCGAGGGTTTGCACGACGGCTTCCAGGGCTTTCTTTTCGCGGCCCAGGCTCTGGGCGCGCTCGGCGTCGTTCCAGATGCCGGGGTCTTCCAGCAGCTTGGCGACTTCTTCTAGACGGGACGCTTTGGCGTCGTAGTCAAAGATACCTCCGCAGTTCGATCTCGCGCGACTTGAGATCGGCAATGCGGTTGGCGACGGCGTTGATGCGTTCTGCTTCCATGATGATCTCGCGAATTCGGTAAGCCGGCGATTATACGCGCTCGTCGACGGGCGCTTCGCGCTTCAACATCGGAACGCCAATGGCTGCTACAGTGGCTCCCATCTAACGGAGAGACCCATGAAGAAACTATCGCTGCACATTTATGCCGAGCTTGAAATTCCGGACGAGTGGGAACTGGTCGAACATTCGCCCGGCACGGTAGTGCTGAAGATCGGCGACCGCTTCGTCGATTTCGACATTACGCCGCTTGCCACCACTTCCGCTGCGCCGGACGCGATCTGGAGCGACGAGGACGAGCCGCTCACCGACGAGGTGCTGGATTGCGTTACCGGGCTGAATGTGGAAATGGAAGTCAGCTATTTGCAGTAAGGGCAAGCGATGCCGCGGCGCTTGGCGCCGGGGTGTCAATAGCGGGTGATCAGTTCCAGCCAACTGTCGGGCAGGAAGGAAATCACTGCGGTGGCGATGGTTTTGTCGAGACCGGTGGCGAGAAACAGGCCGGAAATCATCGCCAGCAGGCCAAAGCCGTGTTTCAACCCGGCGCTGTGTCCCAGCGCCCAGCCGCGCAGGCGCGCGTAGCCGGCGCGCGAGGCGTAGGCGGCGATCACCAGGGGGGTGGCTGCACCGAGGCCGAACAACCCCAGCATCAAGGCGCCGAGCGCCGCGTCTCTGCCGGCGGCGACCAATGCCAGCGAGGACACCAGCATGGGGCCGGCGCACGGCGTCCAGGCCAGTCCCAGCAGCCCGCCAAAAAAGAACGAGGCCCAGGACGACTTGTGGCCCACGGCCGAGGCCATGCGGTTGGCGGAATTCGCCAGCGGTTGCACCAGGCGCGACACCCTGTTGGCGAGCGGGTCGAACCAGAGGATCAGGCCGAAGAGGATCAGGCAATAAGCCGCCGCGCGATGAATGAACACGGGATCGAGGCCGAGCGCAGAGCCCATGGCGCCAACGATCCAGCCGCCCGTGGCAAAGGCGGCTGTCATGCCCAGACCCATGAGCAAGGGCGCCGCCGGATGTTCCTGCATGGCGCCGCCGACGACCAGAGGCAGCAGAGGCAACACGCAGGGCGAGAGCGCGGTCAGCATCCCGGCGACATAGTTGAAGCCGATGCTGGCGGGGACGAAGGTGTCGACGGCAGTGGTGGTCACGCTGTTGGCGCCTGAAAGTCGCGCGGGTGCTTCTATGAAGCGCTTAGAGGGCTTTGTCGAACAGCAGCCTCAGCTTCTCGGGCTGGAACTCCCCGGTGGCGCGGGCTTTTTCCTCGGTACCGCGGAATACCACCAGCGTCGCAAAGGTGGTGACGTTGTAGCGCTGGCGGAGTTCGGCTTCCTTGAGGAAGTCTGCGGCGAAAACGGTGATCCGTTCCGACGATCCGGTTCCCTTGATATCCCTGATGCTGCGCTCCTGAAGCACGCAGATCGGGCACCATCCGCTATGGAATTCGAGCACGGTGATGTGTCCGGCGGCCTGCGCCTGGGCGAAGCTCCCCGCGTCGTAAGGCAGGATATCGAGGGCAAGGGCGGCGCGGGAGAAGAGTGCGACCGTCGCCACGGCCAACCACGTTTTATATGTCATGGAGTTGCCTGATGCGGGAAGGGGAACGCCGGCATTTTGATCCCGTGGCCGGCCGATGGCAAAGCAAAGTGTCTTATCGGCTTAGAAGCGGAAGTCTCCCGGCGGGTGTGCGGGTTTCGGTTTGGCGCACTTCAGGCCATAATGAAAACGCTTGGTAGCGGGGACCAGACAGGGAGTTTGTGTTGCATTGCTATGGAACGACGTTGCCCTCGGGCAGTTGGGCTTGCCGGATGAACTGGCTGCTTACCGGCTTTCTTCTGGCGGTTCTTCTATCTGCGCCTGCCGTCGCCGAAGATGTGTATTCCTTCGGCGTGGTGCCGCAGTTCGAGCCGCGCAAGATGTTCGGCATCTGGAAACCGCTCGTCGAGGAACTGGAGAGGCGCACCGGCAGCCGCTTCCAACTGGTGGTCGCCCTGTCAGTGCAGGAGTTCGAGCGCGAACTGGAGAACGGCCGCTTCGATTTCGTCTATGCCAATCCCTACCACGTCCTGCGTGTGAACCAGAAGCAGGGCTACATTCCGCTGGTGCGCGACAACGTGCCCCTGCGCGGCATTCTGCTGGTGCGCAAGGACAGCCCGGTCAGGGAATTGACGGAACTGGACGGCAAGACGCTTGCCGTGCCTTCGCCCAACGCCCTCGGGGCCAGCCTGATGGTGCGTGCCGATCTCGAACATCTTTTCGGCGTGCGCATGGCGATGGTGAACGTCAGGACCCACAGTTCGGTCTACCTCAATGTCCTGAATGGCCTGACCGATGCCGGCGGCGGTGTCGAGAAGACCTTCGACGAGCAGGACAAGGCGGTGCGCGACGCGCTGCGGGTGATCTACACCACGCGCGACATGCCGTCACACCCTATTGCCGCGCATCCTCGCATTGCCAGGGACGTGCGCGAACGGGTGCGCAAGGCGCTGCTGGACCTGCCCGCAACACCCGCCGGCAAGGCCTTGCTCGACGAGGTGCCGATGACGCAGCCGATTGCGGCGGCGATGGAAGACTATCTCGTGATGCGCAAGTGGCGGCTCGACAACTACTGGATCGGCGAAGGGAAGTAGATCAACCATGTCCCTGCGCTGGAAACTTCTGCTGCCGCTCGTGGCGGCATGCCTGATCGCGCTGGCCTATCTCGAACTCGTCTGGATACCGCGCTCGCTGGAGAGCCAGAAGCATCGGCACCTGGAAGAGGTCGAGCGGCACCTGGATACGGTCATCGAAGGCTTGATTCCGCTGATGCTGTCGGACCAGTTGGATCTGATCCACGAAAATCTCGGCGAACTGCGCAAGAAGAACAAGGAGTGGCTATTCATCCTGCTGACCAACGATCAGGGCAAGCAGCTCTACCCGCCGCTTTTCAGTTCGCCAGCGCGGCAGCCAGCCCCCGGCGCCAACGTGGAGGTGCTGGACAAGGGCATCCGCTTTCTCGGCCGGGATCTGGGGCGATTGACCGTCCACGTCGGTTTCGCGGCGCGGCTGGAACAAATTGAGGAGCAGCATTGGCAACTCACTCTCTTGCTCGGGGCAACCATCGCCCTGCTGGCCCTGATCTGGGTGGGAACGCTCGAAGCGGCCGTCGTCATCCCTTTGCAGCGCCTGTCTGCGGTGGCCATCGAACTGGCGCACCGGCGCTTCGAGGTGCCCTTGCCGAGAGCGGGACGCGACGAGGTCGGCATGCTTATCGGCAGCTTCGCTGCAATGCGGGACGACCTGAAGGCGTATCACGAGCACCTGCTGGGTGAGATAGATGAGCGCAGGCGGGCCGAGCAGGAAAGGATCGCCGTGAACGCGAGCCTGGAGCGGCGGGTTGAGGAGCGTACCGTCGCGTTGGAGACGGCGTACAAGGATCTGGAGTCGTTTTCGTATTCCGTGTCGCACGACCTGCGTGCGCCATTACGAGCGATCAACGGCTTCTCGAAGCTGCTGATCGAGAGCGAAGGCGAAAAGTTGTCGCCAGACGCCAGGCAGATGCTGGATCGGGTGGCGACCAATGCAACGAAACTTGGGCAGCTTATCGACGACATTCTGGAGTACTCGCGTTCCGGACGCCTGTCGATGAGCGCCGCCCAGGTTGACCTGGCGGCACTGACTCGCAAGATCGTTGCCGAACTGGCTGAAGACTATCCGGCGTCTGCGGTCGATGTCGGCAAGCTGCCCGTCGTCAGCGGCGATCCGGTCATGCTGGTCCAGGTGATGCAGAACCTGATCTCCAATGCCCTCAAGTTTTCGTCCCGGCAGGCGAGCCCGAAGGTCGAGATCGGGATGGCAGGGCAACAGGGCGAACAGGTATTTTTCGTCAGGGACAACGGCGCGGGCTTCGACATGCGCTATGCCGACAAGCTGTTCGGCATGTTTCAGCGCATGCACTCGGAGCGCGAGTTTCCCGGTACCGGCGTCGGCCTCGCCATCGTCAAGCGCCTCGTCGAGCGGCATGGCGGACGGGTCTGGGCCGAGGCCGAACCGGATAAAGGCGCGACGTTCTACTTCACGCTGGCAAAAACGTCCGCATAGCCTGTCCTCGGCAGATACTCACGCCGCGTGGAGATAGCGCTCCTTCGCCGCCTGCGCTTCGCGGGCTTGTTCCGGCGTGTAAGCTCTGCCCGACCACAGCATCTGGTACGCGATCTCTTCGTTCCCGTTTTCGCAGAGTTCGAGCACTTTCCTGAACAATGGCTGGAACGTCGGGCTGCGGTGAGAGGCTTCGTGTTCCGCGAAGGAATTCCAGCACGTGACGATCAGCGCTTCGCGGTTCTTGTAGGGGCTGGCGACGGACTGGCCGACGGTGCTGCCTTCGTTGGAAATCATGCCGCTGTTGAGGATGACCATGCCGCCGACGAAGCCGGTTTCGGAATGGTAAGTCTTGACGTTTTCACAAAGCATGGCAACGCGCTCTTCGAGGTCGTCTATGGTGTAACCTTGCTTCAACAGAACCCGATTGACGGTGACGATGCCGTCGGCGGAGAACCCGGGGATGAATCCAGTCATTTGGCTTACCTCGCTCTGGTGGATTTATTGATTGCTACATGCTTGAGATGGCGCCGGAACGGCGAAGTTCAAGACAGACTTTAACCACGATAACGTCATGGATGATTCCGAGTTTCACGAAGAGACATTGTCGGCCGAGCTGGTATTCGACGGCGGGCTACTGAAGGTGCATCGCGATGCGGTGCGTTTGCCTGACGGCAGCGAGAGTACGCGCGAATGGATTGCGCATCCGGGCGCGGTGGTGGTGATCGCCGCGCTCGACAACGGCAAGCTGATCTTCGAGCGGCAGTTCCGTTATCCGTTGCGGCGCGTGTTCCTCGAATTGCCTGCCGGAAAGATAGACCCGGCTGAATATCCGCTCGACACGGCACGACGCGAGTTGCGCGAGGAGACCGGCTACAAGGCCAAGAGCTGGCGGCACCTGGGTACGCTGCACACCTGCATCGGCTATTCCGACGAGCATATCGAGATATTTCTGGCCCATGGCCTGAGCTTCGTCGGCCATGCGCCCGACCAGGGCGAGATTCTCGAAATCATCGAGCTCACGTTGAGCGATGCGTTGCTCGCGGTGCGGGATGGCGAGATCACCGACGGCAAAACCGTCGCCGGCTTGCTATGGGCGGACAAGATCTTCAGCGGTGCCTGGCCGGTTCCGACTTAAAATGTCGGCTTGACGACGCTTGCCTGCGACGTGGGTGGCGAGACGAAGAGGAGAGCAAGGATGGACGCGTCAGCAGGAGCGCGCGGAGTCGAAGTCGACGTCGACGAGAGTTATCGTTACCAGGCGCTCGCGATCATTTCCGAGGTGTCGGCGAGTCTGGCGGACGAGGACGACGTCGAGGAACTGCTTGGCCGTTTTCTCGGCACCATGATCAAGCTCGCCCATGCCGATGCCGGCGCGGTGCGCGTGCTGGCCTCGGACGGCAAGCACCTGCGCCTGGTCGGCGCCCGCGGTCTGCCGCCGGAACTGGTCGAGAAGGAGCGCCTCGTGCCCATCGACTGCGGCCTGTGCGGCAGCGCCGTGCGCGACAACCGTACCCATTACGACATCGACCTGCGCCCCTGCGCCGTGCGCACCGGCCACGACTATTTCGAGCGCCACTGCGCGGCCATGGTGGTGGTGCCGCTCCAGCACGGCGGCAACTTGCTCGGCACCTACAACCTGTTCCTGCCCGAGCGTTTCGACCTGCCCGAGGAAGTGGCGCTGCTGTTCCGTTCCATCGGCGAACACCTCGGCATGGCGCTGGAAAATGCGCGGCTCAAGCGCGAGAACCTGCGCATCACGCTGATGAACGAGCGCCAGATGATGGCGGCCGAAGTCCATGATTCGCTGGCGCAGACGCTGGCCTACATGAAGATGCGGCTGTCGCTGCTCGACGACGCGCTGCTGGAAGGCGAAGGCGAGCGTGCCACCAAATATGCCGGCGATGTGCGTCAGGCGCTCGACGAGGCCTATGCGCAGTTGCGCGAACTGCTCGGCCAGTTCCGCAACCGCATGGACCCGATGGGTCTGCTGCACGCGCTGGAGAACTTCGCCGACGGTTTCCATGACCGTACCGGTATCGTACTGGTGTACCACAATCGCGTTGCCGACCTGCGCCTCTCGGTCGACCAGGAAGCGCAGGTGTTCTACATCATTCAGGAGGCGCTAGCCAACGTCGTGCGCCATTCCGGCGCAACGCGGGCGCGGCTGCTGATCGAGGGCGACGGCGACTACTACGTCGTTACCGTTGAAGACAACGGCATGGGAGGGCAGGGCTTCTTCGCCATCGCCAACCGTACCGGCGGTTTTGATGAGCATCCGCAACTGCGCGATCACTTTGGCTTGTCGATCATGCGTGAGCGTGCGCGCAAGATCGGCGGGCGCATCGAGGTGGCGAACCTGCCCGAAGGCGGTTTCCGCGTGCGGCTGGTATTTCCGGCGATGGCGGTACGGGAGGCGGCGTGATGGGAGAAAAAATTCGCGTCCTCCTTGTCGACGACCACACGCTGTTCCGCAAAGGGCTGGCCGAGTTGCTGGAACAGCGCGGCGAGATCACGGTGGCAGCCATCGCCGGCAATGGCGATGATGCGCTACGTCAACTCGACGCCACCCAGCCCGATGTCGTCATCACCGATCTGAACATGCCGCCGCTGGGAGGCATTGCGTTGCTGCGGCAGATTCGTGCCCGGAACTGGCTGGGGCCGGTGCTGGTGCTGACCGTTTCCGATGCCGAGGACGATCTCGCCAATGCGATGCGCGCCGGCGCCCAGGGCTACCTGCTCAAGGATATGGAGCCGGACGACGTGGTGGACGCCGTGCAGCGTGCCGTGCGCGGCGAAACCGTGGTTGCGCCTTCGATGACGCTCAAACTGGTGAATCTGCTGCAAGGCGGCGGTCCCGCCGGCGGCAAGGCTGAAGCCCTTAAACAGCTTACGGCGCGCGAGCGGGAAACCCTCGATTACCTGGCGCAGGGGATGTCGAACAAGGCCATCGCCCGTGCGCTCGATATCAGTCATGACACCGTCAAACTGCATGTCCGCCATATCCTGTCGAAACTGAATCTCACCTCGCGCGTTGAAGCGGCGGTGTTTGCGGTGGAGCACAAGTCCGCGCAGGGGCGGCGCAACTGAGCCGATGACGGACGGTCTCGTCGGTTTTCTGTCAGTACCGCCCGACCCCGCGTTGCTCTATGCCGGACGCTACGATCCGGCTCTCGTTCTCGCCTCGTTTCTGATTGCGGTATTTTCCGCTTATGCCGCGCTCGAAGTCTCGGCGCGGATGCGCGTTGCGGCTATGGCAAAGGTGCGCCGCAACTGGCTGGCAGTCGGCGCGCTGGCCCTGGGCTGCGGCATCTGGGCCATGCATTTCATCGGCATGCTTGCGTTCAGTCTGCCCTGCGGGGTCCGTTACGATCCGCTGCTGACCATGGCGTCGATGGTGCCGGGGGTGTTGGCGAGCGCGGTGGCATTGTGGGTCATCAGCCGCAAGGAATTGCATTGGGGCGAAATCGTTGTCGGCGGCGTGCTTCTCGGCGGTGGCATTGGCGCCATGCACTATGCCGGCATGGCGGCGATGCGTATGGACGCGGTGCTGCGCTACGATCCCGCCCTCTTTCTGCTCTCGATTATCGTTGCCGTGGCGCTCGCCATCATCGCGCTTTCAGTGCGCTTTCAGGTCACAGCGTGGGGCGGCGCCCCCGTCCGCTGGTCGGCGCAGATCAGCGCGCTAGTCATGGGGGCCGCCATTGCGGGTATGCACTACACGGCCATGGCCGCCGCCTATTTCCAACGTGGCGGTCGTGTCGCCATCGTCGGCGACGGGCTCAATCCGGCATTTCTCGCTGCGGTGGTGCTGTTGGTGAGCGGGTTGGTCATTGCCCTGGTGCTGTCGTCGACCGTGGCGGTGCGCTATCTCGACATCGCGAGAAGACTGAGTGACGCCAACGACGAATTGCGTCAAGCCGCCAGTGTCTTCGACAACACCGCCGAGGGCATCATGATTACCGATGCGGAGTCGATAATACTTTCGGTCAATGGCGCTTTCACCCGTGTGACGGGCTACGCGGCCGGCGAGGTGTTGGGGAAAACGCCCGAGGTGCTGAGTTCCGGGCGGCATGACGAGGTTTTTTACCGGGCGATAAGGTCGGCGCTGCTTGCCAATGGCCACTGGGAAGGCGAGGTATGGAACCGCCGCAAGAGCGGCGAAATCTACCCGGAACTCCTGACCATCAATGCCATCCGGGACGATCACGGTGCGATTATCAAGTACGTCGCATTGTTCCGTGACATCACGCTCATCAAGCGTACGCAGGAAGACCTTGAGCGTATGGCGCACTTCGACCCGCTCACCGGCCTGCCCAACCGCTCGCTGCTCGGCGAGCGCCTGCATCATGCGCTCGATCGAATTCGGCGCAGCGGCGGCGATCTCGCCGTCATGGTGATTGACCTTGATGGCTTCAAGACGGTGAACGACAGCCTCGGCCACCCGGCCGGTGATCGCCTGTTGCAGGTGGTCGCCGAACGTTTCGCGGGCCTGCTGCGCAGCGAGGATACCGTGGCGCGCCTCGGCGGCGACGAATTCGCCGTCATCCTCGAAGACCTCAAGCATGGCGGCGATGCGGCCGAGGTGGCGCGCAAGCTGCTTGCCAGCCTGTCCGCGCCGGTGGATATCGGCGACCACACCGCGTTGGTGACGGCCAGCATCGGCATCGCACTTTTCCCGCAGGATGGCGACGACAACACCGCTTTGCTGAGCGCTGCCGATACCGCCATGTACCAGAGCAAGCTGGGTGGGCGCAATACATTCCATTTCCACCATGGCGACATGGCGCTGGCGGTAAGGAGGCGGCTCGACTTCGAGCAGGGCTTGCGCCGTGCCCTCGAATGCAGCGAACTGGAGGTCTGGTATCAGCCGCAGGTCGATCTGACCGGTGGCGGCCTGGTCGGTGCCGAAGCCCTGCTGCGCTGGCGCGATCCCAAGGTCGGCCTGATTCCTCCCGGCGACTTCATTCCTCTGGCCGAAGAGACCGGTCTCATCATTCCCATCGGCGACTGGGTGCTCAACGCCGCCTGCGCCGATGCGCGCCGCTGGCGCGAGCAGTTCGGCTGGGACGGCAAGGTTTCAGTCAATGTTGCCGGGCCGCAGATCGAACGCGGCGATTTCCACTTCGATGTGCTGCGTGCGCTGGGCAAGCATGCGCTGCCGGCGCAGGCGCTCGAACTCGAAATCACCGAGACTTTCATCATGCATAACGCGGAGAATGCGCTTGGGGTCGTCAGGCAGTTGCGTGCGCTCGGCATCACTACCGCCATCGACGATTTCGGTACCGGCTATTCCTCGCTCGCCTACCTGAAACACCTGCCCATTGATCGCCTCAAGATAGACCGCTGTTTCGTCAAGGACCTGCCCGGCGACCGCGACGATGCGGCCATCGTCGCCGCCGTCATCGCGCTGGGAACCAGTCTTGGCTTTACGGTCATCGCCGAAGGCGTTGAAACCGAGGCGCAGCGGGATTTCCTGATTCGTGCCGGTTGTGACCAGGGGCAGGGTTACCTGTTCGGTCGCCCCATGCCCGCAGCCGAGTTCGAGGCCTATCTCGTCAGCCGGCGATGACGCACCGAGGCGTTCAAGTTCCGTGGCGCGCGGCCGATATTTACGCAGTTGTACAGACGTGCTCAAGGGGAGAGTATGGTCGTCATCAACCGCGGTCGCACTACTGCCATCGTCATCCGCAATGACGGCACTCGGGTTACCTTGGTGCCGATGAAAAGCGGGAGGCTTGCGGCAAAGACATTGCCGTTCTGTGAATTTCGCTCGGAATGGTCGGAAACCGGCTACGCGCTCGCGCAGGCGTTGACGACATTTCTTGCCCACGCGATGAAGTGGGGAGCTTCGCTGGAAGTGGCCAAGGGCCTGGAGAAGCTCGCTGCCCGTGACCGCTTCGTCGTTGCCAGCCTGTTCTAGGATTGTGGCTTCAGCGCTCGGCGGTCAGCGTGATACGGGCTTTCTTGCTTTGAGCTTCCGCCTTGTTGATAGCGGTGGTTTGGCGGCCGAAGGCTTCGCGTTCTGCGCGGCCCTGCTTGGTGGCCTCAATGCTCTTGACGCAACGCCAGCGCTTGCCCCCTTTGGTTTCGATCTGGCGCATTTCTTCCTTGGGATGATGAGTCCCGCAGTGATAGCAGTAGGCGGTGTCTGACATGTGAATACGGATGGCTAGTTGAGCGATCCTACACCCGGTGGCCTCATGTAGGCAAAGATGCAGTGACTGTCTGGAAAAAGTGTGTGCCGGAAACCTCCGGCACACGCGTATTTTACCCTTCCACAGCCAGCTTGTGGGGCTCGCCTAGCCGCAACTGCCGACCGCCCCGCAGGCGGTGCAGAAATCGCAGCCGTCCTTGCGGATCACGGTCATGTTGCCGCACTCGGCACAGAGCGAGCCTTGCTGCACCTTGACTTCACCGCGTTCGCGCGGGCTTTCGAGTATGCCCATCTCGCGTGTCGGGTAGCCGTTCTCGTCGAGGATGCCGAGCATGGCGTAGCGGTGCATGATGAGCCGCGCGAGATATGCCACGGTCGATGGCCAGTGCTGCTGGCGCCGTGTGCCGGGCACGAAGGCCATGAAGCCGCCCAGAGGCTCGGGATAGTTGATGAGCTTGCGCAATTTCATGCCTATCCAGGCCGGGTCCATGACGCGCATGTCGAGCGACAGGAGCTTGGTCAGGCCGTCCAGTGCGCGCGGATAGTTGCCCGAAAGCCAGGCTGAATAGGGGCGGGTGACGCCGTCGGGCAGCGTGATTTCCTTCAGGCCCAATACAAATTCCTCGCGCGAGGCGGGGTTTACGATATCCACTGTCCACGACAGCGTGCCGTCGGTGCCGGTTTTGGGTTCGTCGCGCGAGAACATGGCGTCGAGCACGGGAGTCGGGCCATCGTCTTCCAGAGCGCCCATCTGTTCGCAGCGCCAGCGGATGACCTGGGCCATCGCCGATACGGCGCCCGGCACGATACGGCGCTCGCCGTGCGGCGGCACGGGGATTTCGAAGGGTTCCTCGCCGACGGTGGCGGCCAGGGTGTCGAGCTTGAGCTTCAACCAGGCTTTGTCGTTGGCGCGCATGTCCATGGACAGCGTCTTGGCCACGGCGCCAAGTCCGCGCGGCTGTTCGACGCCATTGACCCAGACCTCGAAGGGCACCGAACGCCCCATGCCGTTTTCGATCTGGCCGACGAAGAGGGCGAACTCGCCGTGCGGCGTTTCGACCATGTAGGTCCAGGAAGCGTTGCCCTCGGAAAGGCGCGGGCGGCCCGGCCAGCGCAAGCTCGCCAGCACCGGCGCGGGCAGTGCGCCGATGGACAGGCGGCGGTTGGCGCCGTCTATGGTGACATCCTGAGGTTGTTTCTGGGTGTTGCCTGGCGACGCGCTCGACTCCACCGACAGTACCGAGCCGAGGACGGCGTTGGGCCGGTAGGTCGCAAGGCCCTTGAGGCCGGCCTTCCAGGCATCGAGATAGAGATTCTCGAACTCGGCGTAGGGGTAATCCTCCGGCACGTTAACCGTCTTGGAGATGGCGGTGTCGATGCAGGGCGCCACCGCCGCGACCATATCCTTATGGGCCTGGGCGCTGATTTCCAGGGCGGTGACAAAGTAGTCCGGCAGCTTGGTGGTATTGCCGCCCATGTGCTTGTAGAGGCGCCAGGCGTAATCCTCGACCGCATACTCCTTGTGGGTGCCGTCGGCCATGCGTTTTTTGCGCGTATAGACCCAGGAGAAGGGCGGCTCGATGCCGTTGGACGCATTGTCGGCGAAAGCCAGAGAAATCGTACCCGTGGGCGCGATGGATAGCAGATGGGAATTGCGCAGGCCGTGGCGGCGGATCTGCTCTTTGACTTCGGTCGGCAGGCGCGAGGCGAAGTTGCCGCCGGAGAGATAGAGGTCGGCGTTGAACAGCGGGAACGAGCCGCGCTCGCGGGCGAGTTCGACGGAAGCCAGGTAAGCGCGGTCGCGCATGAACTCGGAAATCTTCGTTGCCATGGAGCGCGCTTCGTCCGTATCGTACTTGAGGCGCAGCATGATCAGCGCATCGCCCAGCCCGGTGAAGCCCAGGCCGATGCGACGCTTGGCGCGCGCTTCGTCCTGCTGCTGTTCGAGCGGCCAGTGGGTGACGTCGAGCACGTTATCCAGCATACGCACCGAGACGTCGATGTCGCGGCCGAAGGACTGGTAATCGAACTCGGCCTGCTCGGTGAAGGAGTGCTTGACGAAGCGGGTCAGATTGATTGAGCCGAGGCAGCAGCAGCCGTAGGGCGGCAGGGGTTGCTCGGCGCAGGGATTGGTGGCCTCGATGGTCTCGCAGTAGTTGAGATTGTTGTCGCGGTTGATGCGGTCGAGAAAGAGAATGCCCGGCTCGGCGTGGTCGTAGGTCGAGCGCATCACCTGGTCCCACAGGTCGCGGGCGCGCAGCTTGCGATAGACCCAGAGGCCGTCGTCGCGCTGGTAGGCACCGCTTTGGCGGATGTCGGCGCAGGGCTCGGCCTTGTGCGTGAGTTCGACTTCGCCGTCGGCTTCGACGGCGCGCATGAACTCGTCGGTGACGCCGATGGAGATATTGAAGTTGGTGAGATCGCCGCCGTCTTTGGCCTTGATGAATTCCTCGATATCCGGGTGATCGCAGCGCAGCACGCCCATCTGCGCGCCGCGGCGCGAACCGGCCGATTCGACGGTCTCGCAAGAACGGTCGAATACGCGCATGTAGGAAACCGGGCCGGAGGCGCGCGATTGCGTGCCCTTGACGTGGGCGCCGATCGGACGGATAGAGGAAAAGTCGTAGCCGACGCCGCCGCCGCGACGCATGGTCTCGGCCGCTTGCGAAAGCGCGGTGTAAATGCCGGGACGGCCATCGACCATGTCGGAGATCGAATCGCCGACCGGCTGCACGAAGCAGTTGATCAGGGTTGCGCACAGATCGGTGCCCGCGGCGGAGTTGATGCGGCCGGCGGGAACGAAGCCGTTTTCCTGGGCATCAAGGAAGCGCGCCTCCCAATGGGCGCGCTTGTCTTCGGTTTCTACGGCGGCCAAGGCTCGTGCGACGCGGCTACGAACGTCGCGGACGTCCCGCTCATTGCCTTTCGCATATTTCTCAAGCAGGACTTCGCCGGAAATTTCTTGCGGAAGTAATAGGCCGAGCTGTCCAGGGTGTTGATAATTAAGTGATTCCTCGGTATTAAAGTTTTCCGTTGTCATGATTGTTCCGAAGAAGAAATGGAATTCGAGCGCGAAAGAATACCCCTAGCGCCAAACGTTTGGAAGTGAAAAATTCACAATTCAATTAAATCAATAAGTTAAAAAAATCACTAGTGGCGCAGCAAGCGCCATGCCACTATATATAGTAGGTATTTGGCGGAGAACGAAGGCGGAGAAAGCATCGAAAAATCAGCTTATTGGCTCATTAAAAAGCATTGAAAATGCCGGGCAAAAAGCGCAATGGCATATTAGTGGGGCGGGTATTGCGGTGCACAATCCCGGAGATTCAATTGGATAGAAAGACTAGCCAATAACGCACCACAGCATGACCGCTATTCAGGGCGCTATCAGCTCGGCGGTGTGGCGTGCGATCATCCATTCCTCGTTGGTCGGCAGTACCAGTATGTCAACGGCGCTGTCGGCGTTGGAAATCCTGATCGCGTCTTGAGTATTGGCGCTTTCGTCGATATTCGTGCCGAGCCAGGAAAGCGCCTGACAGACGTGACGGCGTACCGGCGCTGCGTGCTCGCCGATGCCACCGGTAAAAACCAGTGCGTCGAGGCCGCCGATGGCGGCCGTAAGCGAGCCGATCTCGCGCACGATGCGATAGCAAAAAAGGTCGATGGCCTCTCGCGCCGCGGCCGTATCGGCAGCGAGCAGTTCGCGCATGTCCTGCGACAAACCGGAAACGCCGAGCAGGCCGGATTCCTTGTAAAGCAGACGGGCCAAGTCCTTGGCGTCCATGCCGTGATAGTCCATGAGGTAGAGCAGTACACCCGGATCGAGACTGCCGGTGCGCGTGCCCATCATGAGGCCTTCCACGGTACTGAAGCCCATGGTCGTGGCGCGGCTCTTGCGTCCCTGTAGCGCACACATCGAAGCGCCGTTGCCAAGGTGGGCGACGATGACGCGGCCGTCGGCGCGGCTACCGAGGTAGTGCGGTAGCACGTCGGCGATGTATTCGTAGGAGAGGCCGTGAAACCCGTAGCGGCGCACGCCCTGCGCGGTGATTTTGCGCGGCAGGGCAAATAGTTGGGCAACAGCATCCTGCGTACGATGAAACGCGGTGTCGAAGCAGGCCACCTGCGGCACGGCAGGAAGCGCCAGACGCAGGGCTTCGATGCCGTCGAGGTTGTGGGGCTGGTGCAGCGGTGCCAGCGGAATGAAGGTCTTGAGCGCGGCGATGATGTCGTCGTCGAGCCGCACCGGCTGCGCATAGCGTTCGCCGCCATGGACGACGCGATGACCGACGCCGACGATTTGCCAGCCGCCCTCATGGCGATGCAGCCAGGTGACGAGAAACTCCAGCGCGGCGTGATGTTGGGCTGAGTCGCTCAGCGGCAGATCGGTGTCGTCGAGCGAACGCCCGGTCTTGTCCTTGGCCTTGAGGTGCGGTCGGGCACCTATGCCGTCGATCTGGCCGACGATTTCAGGCTTGGCCGGTATCGGTTCATCGAGAGCGAAAAGTGCAAACTTGATCGAGGACGAACCGGCGTTCAGGGTCAGCAGTGCTTTGCTCATTTCTTATATTTTTCTGCGTTTGGCATGCGCAATGACCACCGCGACGGCGGTCGAGGCGGTACGCGTGTTCGCCGAGTCGGCGCGGCTGGTGAGGACGATGGGTACGCGTGCGCCGAGTACGATGCCGGCCGCGAGCGCTTCGGCGAGATATTCGAGCTGCTTGGCGAGCATGTTGCCCGACTCGATGTCGGGCACCAGCAGGATGTCGGCCTGGCCGGCGACGACCGACTTGATACCCTTAGAACGTGCGGCGACCGCCGAAATGGCATTATCGAAGGCGAGCGGGCCGTCGAGAATGCCGCCCGTGATCTGGCCGCGGTCGGCCATCTTGCAGAGCGCGGCGGCGTCCAGGGTCGACTGCATTTTTGGATTGACGGTTTCGACGGCGGCCAGTATCGCCACCTTGGGTTCGGCGATATGCAGTATCAGCGCGAGGTCGATGGCGTTCTGTACGATGTCCAGCTTTTCCTCCAGCGTCGGCGCCACGTTTACGGCCGCGTCGGTGATCAGCAGCGGACGTGGGTAGGTGGGCACGTCCATGATGAATACATGGCTGATGCGGCGCGCGGTGCGCAGGCCGAGGGTTTTGTCGATGACTGCGGCTATGAGTTCGTCGGTATGCAGAGAGCCTTTCATCAGCGCTTCCACTTCGCCGGCGCGCGCCAGTGCCACTGCGGTTTCGGCGGAGGCGTGGCTGTGGGCGACGTCGACGATACGGCAGTCGTGCAGATCGAGACCGTGTTGTTCTGCCAGCATGCGGATCTTGTCGGCTGGCCCGATCAGGGTCGGCACGATCAGTCCGCGGTCGCGTGCCAGCAAAGCCCCCTTGAGCGATTCGGCGTCGCAGGGGTGGGCCACTCCCATCGGGATCGCGGCCAGCCCTTTGCTGACTTCGAGCAGGTGTTCATAGCGGGATTTCCGCGTTTCCGAGAGCTTGAGTTCGGGCATTGCCATTTTCGGCCGGCGCACTTTTTCCAGCGGTGCCAGTACCTCGGCGGTGCCCTGGATGACTTTCTGGTCCTCCTGGTTGGTGCACAGGCAATCGAAAAGAATGTGGTGATTGTGGTCGAACTTGCGCTTGCAGGTGACCTTGACCGTCAGTGTGTCGCCGACGCGCACCGCGCGCTCGAAGTGCAGCGTCTGGTCGACATAAAGGGTGCCCGGTCCGGGAAACTGCGTGCCGAGCACGTTGGAGATCAGCACGCCGCCCCACATGCCGTGCGCCACGACTTCGCGGAAGCTGGACGAGCGTGCATATTCGGGGTCGACATGGGTCGGGTTCATGTCGCCCGACATGATGGCGAACATCTGGATATCGTCGGGTCGCAGGGTGCGCACCAGCGTTGCCGAGTCGCCGACGGCGATTTCGTCGTAGGTCTTGTTCTCGATGGTTTCGAGTTGTTCGCTCGTACTCATTGCATTCCCTCCGCTACCTGCCTGCGAGGCCATTTTGCCGCGTCGCCTGATGCGCTGCAACAATTATCCGGCGCAAGTTTGACGAAACTGTGGCGGGGGCGTCAGAACAATTCGATCTTCTTCTCGACAGCTCTTTTCGGCAGCGCCAGCGAGCGTTCGTATTCCTGCTCGGCCTTGGCGACCTCGACGGCGCTGGCCTGGGTTGTCGGCATGCGCCGGCAGAAGGCGTCGCCGGTCTGCGGTACGAAAATCACCTTGCGTGACCAGGGGCCGCTGAAATCGGAAGCCACGAGGGGTATGCCCTCGCGCTCCAGCCATTCGTGGGCAAAGTCGGCATTGCGCTCGCCGATGGCCATGCGGATCGAACTGACGATGGTGCCGCCGCCAAAAGCCTTGGCGACGAGGCGGGCCTTGTTGGCGCCTTTGGCAAGCAAACCGTTGACCAGAATCTCCATCGCATAGTCGCCGCTCAGGATGATGTCGGTATCGGCATTGGAGGCGTTGGTGCGGCTGGGCAGCAGAAAGTGGTTCATGCCGCCGAGCTTCAATCTCGGGTCGTACAGGCACACCGCGACGCAGGAGCCGAGCAGCGTGGCTATCGGCCGGTCGGTCTCTATCGCCCAGCCGCCCGGATTGATGTTCCGCGCGAGGCGTTCAAAGTCCTTGCCTGTCAGTTGGGAAGTGTCGCTCACGGAATCGGGGTGGTAGCGGAAGGGGTTGGGGATAGCGCAACGGCAGCGAGGGCATTTTACATGGAGTCGATGGACTGTCTGGAACGGGGAGGCGACTATCTGCTAGTCGAAACCCGCAGCGCCTTGTGGGTGAGCGACTTGGCCTGGCGGGATCGTCCGCTCCGGCAGCATTGGCCGAAGTTGGCGGGCGTGGGCAGGGTGGAGCGTAGGCGCGAGATCAACGGCAAGATTGCTTGGCCCCGCTCCTTTGGGGCAAATGCGATTGCCCGGACCCTAGCTTGATTTGTCAGAATTTGCTGAATATACTGTTAATAATTTCATTGACAGACAAAGGGTTTTTCATGCTTGCCCCTGCAATGACCAAGTATGGTTTCAGAATTCGCACTCGCGTTGGCTTGGTAGTCGACAATCTGTTGATTCAAGGTCGCGACGAGGGCGATGCCGAGCGGAAACTGCGCCAGATGTATCATGGCTGCGAGATCATAGAATGTTCGCCGATGTGCAGTACGGTGCGCGGGGCGATGGCGAACTTCGAGGATGTGGTCAAGCTGATTGCTGCGCGTTGAAGAATCCCGTATCGGTCAGTTCTTCCAGTAATGCTGCGTAGTCCTGCGCGCCACGGCTGTTGGCCGCATGGGTGAAAATATCCAGACTTAAGGCGGGAGCTTCTGCGACCGCGACATTTTCCGAGATCGTCGTGCGGCATAGTTCGTCGCCGAATTGTTCACTCAGCCGGGATTGCACCTCGAAGCTCATATTGCGACGCCGATCAAAGCGCGTCAGAAAATAGCGCCGTTCCAGGCGTCGCTTCAGCACGGGCTCAATTGCCTTTAACGTCCGTTCGATTTGGAGGGCGCCGCGTAGCGACAGGAAGTCCGACGAGATCGGTACCAGCAATTTGTCGGCCGCGAAGACGGCATTTAACGAGAGTACGCCGAGAAAAGGGCAGCAGTCGATGATGACGGTACGTCCATTTTCGCATTCCGCCAGTCCCCGGTTCAGCTTGTTGAGAATGTTGGGGCCTTTTCCGAACAGGGAGTCGACCTTGATTAGTTCGGTGTGAGCGGGTATCAGGCGGCCGATACCTGACCATTCGATCTCCAGCTCCGGTAGTGGCCGGTTGTCCTGATAGAAGGCGAAGATGCTTGCCGCGACTTCCGCCGGCGCGCCGCCGCGAATGGAGGATAAATGCGCTTGAGGATCGAGGTCGATCAGCAATACCGGCTTGTTGCGCCGCGCCATTGCGGCGGCAAGATTGAGGGCGCTTGTCGTTTTGCCGACGCCGCCTTTTTGGTTGAAGATGACAACGCGCATGAAGAAGTGGCTTCCTATACAGGGCGCAGAATTTCACTTAAGATACACTGTTTCTCAAGCACGGCGGCCAGATGGCGGGGTCGCCGTGTCGTTTTTTCGACGCGGAGTCAGTATCCCATGTCTCACTTGATGAATACCTATACGCGCCTGCCGGTGGCATTTACCCACGGACAGGGCTGTCATGTCTATGACGAACAGGGCCGCTCTTACCTCGATGCTCTGGCCGGCATCGCCGTTAACACGTTAGGGCACAATCATCCGCGTCTATCACAGGCGATCGCGGAACAGGCTGGCCGGTTAATTCATGCCTCCAACCTCTATCGCGTGCGCGAACAGGAAATGTTGTCCGACAAGCTAACTGCCTTGGCCGGCATGGACGAAGTTTTCTTCTGCAACTCCGGATGCGAGGCAAACGAAGCTGCTATCAAGCTGGCGCGGCTATTCGGTCACAGCAAGGGCATTGAGAGTCCCGCAATCATCGTTATGGAAAAGGCGTTTCACGGCCGCACCATGGCGACGCTTTCTGCGACCGGCAACCGCAAGGTACAGGCGGGTTTCGAGCCGCTGGTTTCCGGCTTCGTGCGCGTTCCCTTCGATGACCTGCCTGCCATCGAGCAGGTCGCCGGCAACAATCCTAATGTCGTCGCGGTGCTTTTCGAGCCGATTCAGGGCGAAGGCGGCATCAATCTCGCCCACAGCGACTACATGCGCGCCTTGCGCCGTATCTGCGACGACAAGGGCTGGCTGTTCATGGTCGATGAAGTGCAATGTGGCGTCGCCCGCACCGGCGTCTGGTTTGCGCATCAGCATGCCGCCGTCAAGCCGGATGTGATGACGCTGGCCAAGGGGCTGGGGTCCGGCGTTCCCATTGGCGCCTGCCTTGCCCACGGCAACGCGGCCGGCATTTTCAAGCCGGGCAATCACGGTTCCACCTTTGGTGGTAATCCGCTTGCCTGCGTCGCTGCGCTGACCACCATCGACGTCATTCAGCGCGATGGTCTGATGGATCGGGCTGCCCTGCTTGGCGCGACCATACGCGCGGGTTTGCAGGAACGTTTGGCTGCGGTGTCGGGTGTTGTCGATATCCGTGGCGATGGCCTCATGATAGGCATCGAACTCGACCGTGCCTGTGGCGAACTGGTTACCGCGGCGCTCGATGTTGGCCTGCTCATCAACGTGACCGCAGACAAAGTCATCCGCTTGCTGCCGCCGCTCGTCTTTTCGGATGCCGAGGCCAGGCAACTGGTGGAAACGCTCTCGGCGCTGGTGCGCAAATTCCTGGGAGCCTGACATGGCGACGACCAGGCACTTTCTTCAGTTTCGAGACTTCAGTCGCCAGGAGTTCGAGCACATTTTTGAGCGTACCCGCTGGATCAAGCAGCAGTTCAAGTCTTACCGGCAGTATTGGCCGCTTCAGGATCGTACGCTGGTGATGATTTTCGAGAAGGCCAGTACGCGGACGCGACTTTCGTTCGAGGCCGGCATGCAGCAGCTGGGCGGGTCGGCGATTTACCTGAATACGCGCGACTCCCAGCTTGGCCGCGGCGAGCCGGTGGAGGATGCGGCGCAAGTGATTTCGCGCATGAGCGACATTGTCATGATCCGCACCTATGAGCAGGACATTATCGATCGTTTCGCCGTGAATTCGCGGGTGCCGGTGATCAATGGTCTGACCAACGAATACCACCCTTGCCAGATTCTTGCCGATATCTATACGTACATTGAGCACCGCGGCCCCATCCAAGGCAAGACCGTGGCCTGGATCGGCGACTCGAACAACGTTTGCAACACTTGGCTGCAAGCCGCAGAGGTATTTGATTTCAACGTTCATGTCTCTACGCCGCCCGGCTATGAAGTCGAGCCCGAACGAGCCAACCTTTACGGCACCGATCATCATGAGGAGTTTGCCGACCCGATGGAAGCCGCGGTCGGTGCCGACCTGGTGACCACCGATGTGTGGACGAGTATGGGCTTCGAGGCCGAGAACGAGGAACGCCGTCGCGATTTTGCCGATTGGCAGGTCGATGGCGACATGATGAACGTTGCGAAGTCCGATGCGCTGTTCATGCACTGCCTTCCCGCGCATCGTGGCGAGGAAGTCGCGGCCGAAGTTATCGACGGTCCGCAAAGCGTAGTTTGGGACGAGGCGGAGAACCGGCTCCACGCGCAAAAGGCGTTGATGGAGTTTCTCCTGCTCGGCCATGTTGAAACCAAGTGAGTAATGAAACCATGAGTGAAGTGAAAAAAGCAGTCCTCGCCTATTCGGGCGGCCTCGATACCTCCGTCATCCTGAAGTGGTTGCAGGACACCTACCAGTGCGAGGTGGTGACCTTCACCGCCGACCTCGGTCAGGGCGAGGAACTTGAGCCGGCGCGCGCCAAGGCGATCCAGCTCGGCATCAAGAAAAAGAACATTTTTATCGACGACCTGCGCGAAGAATTCGTGCGCGACTTCGTCTTTCCGATGTTCCGCTGTAACACCGTCTATGAAGGCGAGTATTTGCTCGGCACCTCAATCGCGCGGCCGCTGATCGCCAAACGCCTGGTCGAAATTGCCCAGAAGACCGGCGCCGACGCCATCTCCCACGGCGCCACCGGCAAGGGCAACGACCAGGTGCGCTTCGAACTCGGCGCCTACGCGCTGATGCCCAACGTCAAGATCATCGCGCCCTGGCGCGAATGGGACCTGCTCTCGCGCGAGAAGCTGATGGCTTACGCCGAGAAGCACGGCATCCCCATCGACATGAAGCACAAAAAGGGCGGCTCGCCCTACTCAATGGACGCCAACCTGCTGCACATTTCCTTCGAAGGCCGCCATCTTGAAGACCCGTCGGCCGAGGCCGAAGAGAGCATGTGGCGCTGGACCGTATCGCCCGAGAAGGCGCCCGACAAGGCCCAGTACATCGACCTCGAATTCAAGCAGGGCGATCTCGTCGCCATTGACGGCAAGAAGATGAAGGCGCACCTGCTGCTCGCGAAGCTCAACGAACTCGGCGGCAGACACGGCATCGGCCGTCTTGACCTGGTTGAGAACCGCTACGTCGGCATGAAGTCGCGCGGATGCTACGAAACCCCCGGCGGCACCATCCTGTTGCGCGCCCACCGCGCCATCGAGTCGGTTTGCCTCGACCGCGAAGTCGCGCACCTGAAAGACGACCTGATGCCGCGCTACGCCAGCCTGATCTACAACGGGTACTGGTGGAGCCCCGAGCGCCGCGCACTGCAAGTGCTGATCGACCACACGCAGCAGCCCGTTAACGGCTCGGTGCGGCTCAAGCTCTACAAGGGCAATGTCATCGTCGTCGGCCGCGATTCCAAGACCGACTCGCTGTTCGACCCGACCATCGCCACCTTCGAGGACGATGCCGGTGCCTACGACCAGAAGGATGCCGGTGGCTTCATCAAGCTCAACGCCCTGCGCATGCGTATCGCTGCAAATGCCCAAGCCAGGCGTGCCAAGGGCGGGAAGAAATAGGCGGTGTTCGGTTACAACGAAGAACAGGTCGCGCAATGGGGCATGACCTGGGGCCTTTCGGCTTTTATCCTGTACATGCTGTTTATCATCGGTGAACTTGCGTACAAGTCGAAGGCCGGCAAGACCGGTACCTTTGTGCTGTTCTTCGTTCTGGCCTTCGGCATGTTCGGCTTCATCGCCAAGAACATCATCGAGAAACTATGGGGAATTTGATTTATGTCGCAATTCGATAACGTTTCCGTCGTCAAGAAAGCCAACGTCTATTTTGACGGCAAATGCGTGAGCCATACCGTGCAGTTTAGCGACGGCACCAAACGGACTATCGGCGTGATTCTGCCGGCCCGGCTTACCTTCAATACCGGCGTGCCGGAAATCATGGAGACCGTGGCCGGCAACTGCCGCTATCGCATCAAGGGCGAAGACTGGCAGACCTGCGGCGAAGGCCAGCGGTTCAGCGTGCCGGGCAATTCGAGCTTCGATATCGAGGTTGTCGGCGAGCCCTACCACTACGTCTGCCATTTCTGACCGCCACGGGAGCCCGATCATGCCCTCTTTCGACATCACATCCGAAGCCGACATGGTGGCGTTGAAGAACGCCGTCGACGTCGCCGGCCGCCAGATCGGCAATCGCTACGATTTCAAGGGCACCAGCGCGAAGGCCGAGTTGAACGAGAAAGACAAGGTCATCATGATCTATGGCGACTCCGAATTCCAGCTCAGCCAGATCAAGGATATCCTTTTCCCCGAGATGGAAAAGAAGGAACGCGAAAGCACCAAGCGCCTCGACGTCGGTGCGGTGCAGGTGATCTCCGGCAACAAGGCCAAGCAGGAACTCAAGATCAAGGTCGGCATCGACCAGGAGTTGGCCAAGAAGATCGTCAAGACGATCAAGGACAGCAAGATCAAGGTGCAGGCCACTATCCAGGGCGACGCCGTGCGCGTTACCGGTGCCAAGCGCGATCTGCTCCAGGAAGCCATCGCACTGGTGAAGAAGTCATTTACCGACTACCCGTTGCAATTCGGCAATTTCCGTGACTGATTGTTTTGGTTTACCCCGGCCCGGTCGAGCCTCTGGCGTGTAAGGCGGCGATGCCGAATTCTCGGCGCGGGCGCATCAACCCCGCAAGCCAAGAATCCACTTCGCGTAAAGCCGATCCGCCGCCCGGCGCATCGCGGCTATGCGTTCGTTGATGCGCTCATACATCTGTTCTGGCGTCTGCACCGATGCGCTCGGAACGGCACTTTCCACCGCCCATTGGCGGTTCCAGAGACGGATCATCGCCTCGGTCATTTCCACATGGCATTGCATGCCGAGATGCGGCCCCATGGCGAAGGCCTGATTGGCGCAGTACGGGCTTGTCAGGATACGGGCGGCGCCGGCCGGAATGCTGAAGGTTTCGCCGTGCCAATGAAAGGCGTCGAACGTTTCGGTATCGCCCAGCCAGAGCGCAGCATCGGGCCCGGCCGCCGCGACCTTGCCCCAGCCGATTTCCTTGACCGGGTTTCGCCCGACCGTGCCGCCTAGCGCCTTGGCGATCAACTGGCCGCCGAGACAGTGGCCGATGACCGGGATATTCTTCGCGACCGCGCTGCGTATCAATTCCAGCATAGGCGGAATCCAGGGCAGATCGTCGTTCACGCTCATGGGCCCGCCCATGAAGCACAGTCCGGAATACGCATCCGGGGAAGTCGGCACCGGAGCGCCGGCATCGATTTCAACAAGTTCGGACGGGATCAAGGCGGCTTCGAGGAATGTGGCAAAATAGCCGGCACCTTCTCCCGGGCTGTGACGGAAAATCGCGACGGGCTTCATGAGTACTCTCTCTGCACGGAATTTTCGGCATTCTATCGCGCTGGCGCTAGCGCTTATGTGCGTATTGCCTGCGAATGCCACCGAGGTCGCGTTGGCCGGCCTGCTGCCGAATCGCGCCGTGATTGTGGTCAATGGAGGCAATCCGCGCACGCTGGCGGTCGGCAGCAAGACGGCCGACGGCGTCAAGCTGCTTGCCGTGGAAGACGGTGCCGCGACATTGGAAATCGACGGCAAGAAACAGCGCCTTGTGCTCGGCGAACATGCTGTCGCCAGCCGCGCCAGTGGTGGCGCGGCGACAGCAACCCTGACAGCAGATAGTCGCGGCCAGTTTCTCACTCAGGGCAGCGTGAATGGTACGGCCGTGCGCTTCATGGTCGACACCGGCGCAACTTTCGTCGCCCTCAGCGCTGCCGACGCCGCGCGCGCAGGTATCGACTACCGGGGCAAGGGCCAAGCGGGAGCGGCGGCCACCGCCAACGGCGTGATCCGCTCCTGGAAGGTGCCGGGGAATACGGTGCGGGTCGGCGACATTACCTTGTACGAGGTTGATGTTGCGGTCACCGAAGCCGGCATGCCCTTCGTGTTGTTGGGCATGAGCTTCCTCAACCGCGTGGAAATGCGGCGCGATGGCGATACCATGACATTGAGAAAACGTTACTGATGCTGACGGTCGAGGGCCTGCGCTCACGCTTCGCCGCTGGCGGTGGCGATGCGGAGATAGTCGAAACCGACGTACCCGAAACCGGGCTGATTCCCGCCGCCGTGCTTATTCCCATTGTCATGCGCGGGAGCGGCATGACCATACTGCTGACGCAACGTACCGCCCATTTGCGCGATCATGCCGGGCAGGTGAGTTTCCCCGGCGGGCGTTGCGAGCCGGGCGACGCCGGCCCTGTTGCCACGGCCTTGCGCGAAGCCCATGAGGAAGTCGGCATTGATCCGGCGCAGGTCGAGATACTGGGCAGTCTGCCGGAATACCTGACCAGCACCGGGTTTCGCGTCACGCCGGTCGTTGGCTTTGTCAATCCGCCGCTGAATTTGCGGCTCGACGATTTCGAAGTTGCCGAAGTGTTCGAGCCGCCGCTGGAGTTCCTGCTCGATGCGGCCAATCATCAGCGCCACAAGGTCGATTATCGCGGCGCCCAGCGCGAATACTGGGCGATGCCCTGGCACGGCTACTACATCTGGGGCGCCACTGCCGGCATGCTGGTCAGCCTTTACCGATTCCTGGGCGGACAGAGTGCATAGCGGGATAGTTGCAGCCTGTGGTATCTTCTCGCTGCAACGCAGCAAACGCCTATGACACTGTTCGCCATCGTCCTCGCCCTCGCCATCGATCAGGCCAAGCCCTTGCCGGCTGCGCGCATTGAGGCGCGATTGCGCGTTTATGCGCAATTTCTGGAGTCGCGGTTCAACGCCGGCGAACGCCATCACGGCATGGCCGCCTGGCTGTCGGGCGTGGCCGCTCCCACGGGGCTGCTGTTGGTCTTGCAGGTGTTGCTGGCCATCTTCGGTCATCCGCTGTTTTCTCTTGCCTTGGGCATAGGCACGCTTTACCTGACCATGGGTTTCCGCCAGTTCAGCCATTTCTTCACCGACATCCATCTTGCCTTGCGCATGGGCGAGCTCGATCGGGCGCGTCAGCTTCTTGCGCAGTGGCGCGGCGGCAGCACCGGGCACCTCAGTTCCAGCGAGGTGGCGCGTCTGGCGATTGAAGATGCGCTGACGTCATCGCATCGTCACGTTTTTGCGCCACTCTTCTGGTTTGCCATACTCGGGCCGGCTGGCGCGCTGCTCTACCGTTTGTCTGCCTCTTTCCAGCGCCAGTGGGCCGAACGGCGCGATGTCGAGTTCGGCGATTTTGGCGCATTCTCGGCGCAGGCATTCGAGGTGATCGACTGGTTGCCCGTGCGTGCGGCGGCAATGTCCTTCGCTGTGGTTGGCGACTTCGAAGATGCGGTTTATTGCTGGCGCAACCAGGCACAGCGTTGGCCGGATCAAAGCGCCGGCATTTTGCTGGCAAGCGGCGCCGGCGCACTGGGCGTACGGCTGGGCATGCCGATACCGGAAGAAGGCAATATGTCGGATCGGCCGGAGCTGGGGCTGGGCGACGAAGCCGATGCCGACTTCATGCAAAGCACTATCGGTCTGGTTTGGCGCACGCTGGTCATGGCCATGTTTGTGCTGACGCTCCTTTGGGTCGCCAGTTGGGTAGGTTAACGGATTTTTTCGTAAGGAGTAGAACATGGCTAACAAAGATGTCGTCGTATTGAGCGCTGCGCGCAGCGCCGTCGGAACGTTCAACGGCGCGCTAAAGGATATGGAACCGGCCGACCTGGGCGGCCTTGTTGTCAAGGAAGCGATTGCCCGTTCCGGCGTCGATCCGAAGCAGATCACCTTCGCCACGGTCGGCAACTGCATTCCGACCGAGGCGCGCTATGCCTACGTCGCCCGCAACGCCACCATCCAGGGCGGCATGAGCATGGATTCTGTTGCGTTCGCGGTGAACCGTCTATGCGGCTCGTCGCAGCAGGCCATCGTCAGCTCGGCCCAGGCCATCATGTTGGGCGATGCCGACTATGCGCTGGCCGGCGGCGTCGAGGTCATGTCGCGCGGCGGTTACCTGCTGCCGGCCTTGCGTGCCGGCGCGCGCATGGGCGACACCAAGGCTATCGACATGATGGTCGCTGTACTCACCGACCCCTTCGGCGTCGGCCACATGGGCGTCACCGCCGAGAATCTGGCGACCAAGCACGGCATCAGCCGCGAAGAGCAGGACGCCTTCGCCGTCGAATCGCAGAAGCGTGCCGTCGCCGCCATTGCCGCCGGCTACTTCAAGTCGCAGATCGTGCCCATCACCTTCCAGACCCGCAAGGGCGAGGTGGTGTTTGACACCGACGAGCATCCCAAGAGCGGTACAACCATGGAGTCGCTGGCCAAGATGAAGCCCGCCTTCAAGAAAGACGGTACCGTCACCGCCGGCAACGCCTCCGGCATCAACGACGCCGCCGCCTTCCTGGTGCTGGCCGATGCCGCCAAGGCGGCCGCTGCCGGCCACAAGCCCATTGCGCGTCTGGTGGCCTATGCCATCCACGGTGTGCCCAACGACGTCATGGGCGAAGGCCCGATCCCGTCGTCCAAGCTCGCCCTGCAAAAAGCCGGCATGACGCTGGACCAGATGGACGTCGTCGAGTCCAACGAAGCCTTTGCCGTGCAGTCGATCACTGTCGCCCGCGGCCTTGGGCTCGACCCCGCCAAGACCAACCCGAACGGCGGCGCCATAGCGCTCGGCCACCCGGTCGGCGCCAGCGGCGCCTTCATCGTCACCAAGCTGCTGTACGAGCTGCAACGCACCGGCGGCAAATACGGCATGGCCACCATGTGCATCGGCGGCGGCCAGGGCATCACGACGATTTACGAACGCCTGTAAGCGGTCGCAGTCTTGATGTGGAACGGGCCGGTTCGCCGGCCCGTTTCTATTCCATACCGAGCGATGGCCGTGCCGCCTGATGCGCTCCTATCCTTACGCTGCTCGGCCGTAGATGGCTACCGATTTTTCGTGCGCTCGCGCCCACACCTGGTCACCCAGCGAAAAGTGCCACCACTCGTTGCCATGGCGGCAGAATCCGGCCGAGGTCATCACTTTGTTGAGAAGCACCCGGTTCTCGTGAAAAGCCTGTATCAGCGGCGATGCGGCGTTGGCGTAGTGGTCGGGATAGGAACGCTCGGTTGCCTCGTCAATCGGACTGCCCATGTCGATTTCCTGTCCGAATGCGTCCTGAAGCGTCAAATCGACAGCCGCACCCGTACTGTGCGGTGGCGGGGTACGCGGATCATCGCTCGGCACGCTCCAGAACTCGAACACCTTGCTTGCCAATACGCCATACAAATCGGGATCGCGCTCCTTCAGCTCGGCGCGATTGCGATAGGAAGCCAGAGACCGTCCTGCGCGTTCAGCCTGAAGGCGAAACTCCAGCCAGACCATGAATGCCTGTACCGGAACCGGCCGATAGGCGTCAAAGAGCTTCAGCCGCCAGCCCGGCCTGTAGGCGCTAAGTACATCATGTGCCTGTAGCAGCGCGTCGAGGACACGCTGCCTGAGCATCCATGGCGATGTCTCGCCATAAGGCGCCTCGAGCACCACATAGGGGTGCGGCTGCGTGAAGGAAAAGGGCTCGGCGGGAATGGCGACCAGAGGATCGCGGCATTCTTTGATCGGAATGGACTGGTACGCGAAAGCCGTTTCTCCGATCCTCATGTGTCACGCTCCCAACGCTCGAACCAATCGGTTAATGCGCGGGCATCACCCAGGGCGGTGAGCCGGTGTTCAATGGCATCGTGGTTGCCCCACACCACGTCGGCCAAGGCGCCATCGGCCACACGGGATTGGATGTTCGGGCAATATAACCCCAGGTCGCGCTGTACGTAGAAGCCGTAGGTGCGGCAGGCCACTGGACGTTGGGCATAGACCGGACAGGCGCCGGTAGACTGATCCAGCAGCGGGCAAACAACGGGGCGCGAGCGTTGGACAGGCAGAGCGGCCATGTCGCGGCTGATTTCCAGAAGGTGTTGCGGCGGCAACCCGGCCAGGCCCTCTTGCAGCAAATCCCATTCCGCCGCTGTCAATTGAGGCACTTCGGCCAGCCGCCGACAACAGCCGTCGCAGCCCTTCCCGCACAGCCAGTCGGGGCAATTTCCCCGGATGGCTTGTACGCGCGCATCAATGTCGGCATGGAGTTGGGATAGCTTTGAATAGGCGTCTCGCAAGATGGCTCCCAGTGCAGACTAATCGGTATGACGGGTGTGGCGCGGGGAAAGCGGCTTGGCAGCCGGGCGGGCGATTTTTATGCGCAATTGCTTATTGGGCCTTGGGTTTCTTGACCAACTGCTTGGCAAAGGCGGCCTCGTTTTTCGTGATGCGAGGCATTTTCTTGGGCCCCATGGAATCGACCAGGCGCACAAAGTCATCCAACAGAAGGGCATCCGAAACCGGCTGGTCGGCGCCGTCAATCCGTTCGCGCAGAACAAATAGGCCAGCGCCTGTGATCACCATCATGTAGTGTCGCCCCTCGCATCGAGAATTTAGCCGGGCTACGGCAGCGGTTGCACGGGTCGAACGCATGCGGATTATTCGCCCTTTCCAATCCGGTCATCAGGGATATAGGGAATCAGTCTCATCTCAATTGCAAGTCGCTGCAACTCCATGTGAGCATAGCGGCTGTCGAAATAAGCCAGTAGAAAAACCAAACCGGATTCACCTGGGGGCTCCAATCGAAGGGACATTTAACGGCAGACTGTATCCAAGGTAGAACGGACAACGATCACCTTATCACCGCAGTATGTTGCGGCATCGCGTACGCCATTGGCTTACGCAACGCCGCCGTTCGTCAGCGCGGCGACTTCCTCTGCGGCCAGGATACGGTGGTCAAGCAACCAGGACACGAATTCCTGTCGTTTCGCTGCGTCGTCGACAAGCTCGGGTGCGCAGAGCAGTTCAATGCAGCGCTGCTTTCGATGTTGGTCAATGCGGGAGACGATTTCCGGTGCCATCTTGTCGTCAAGAACAATCAGCGGTTCGCCGCCAACGGAAAACACGATGAACGTGCTGCGCTGAACAAAATAGGCCATGACGAACAATAGCCCCCAAAGCGTGTAGGCGAAGCCCGAAATCCGCTGTTCCGTCGCATGGATGTAGGCGCCAAAGACCACTCCGAGGGCGATCAGGGCAAGGCCGACATAAAGATAGGCGTTGTGACGCTGCGCGATGCGCCGCGAAGCTACGGATATGTCTGAGTAATCGATCGCAAGTTGTTTTGCAATGCGCGGCGTTTTGAATGTGTAGTTCAGTTGATCCGGACGAAAGTCGAATGTGGTCGCCGTAAAAAGTTGTCGTTGGTGTACTGGCATGAGCGGGTCGGTAGTCTGATGTGCGACATGAAGTTGCCTGTAGCTTTCTGTCGCATCGGTCGTTTGGCAGGTAGAGGGGACGCAAGGTTAAAGGATTCCGGCGTTGATGGGTTGCGCTGTAGCGATGCAGGCCAAGGGCAGTTCAGGTTCGGGTGATCGTGCGGAAATGCTCGTAGCGGCGCGGTGCAACCGCGCCGGACGCGATCAAGGCTTTCACTGCGCAATCCGGCTCGTTGGCGTGGCGGCAGTCATGGAAGCGGCACTGTCCCAGGGTCGGGCGAAATTCCGGGAAACCGTTTTCAATGTCGCCGAAGGTGAGATGCGCCAGGCCGAATTCCTGTAGGCCGGGCGAGTCGATAATGGCGCTGTTGGCGTTGAGCTGATAAAGCCGGGCGTGCGTGGTGGTGTGCTTGCCGGAGTCCAGTGCGGTGGAAATTTCGCGCGTGGCGGCGTCGGCGTCGGGAATGAGGGCGTTGATAAGGGTGGACTTGCCCATGCCCGATTGGCCGACCAGTACGGAGAGTTGCCCCGCCAGCAAGGGCAGCAAGGGGGCGGCGTCTTGCGTGGCGCTGAGTTCCAGCACGGTGTAGGCGAGCGCGGCGAAGGGCGCGAGCAGTGCGCGCGCCGCGGCCACGCGGGAGGTCAAGTCGCATTTGTTGAGGACGATGATGACGCGCAAGTGCTCGTGTTCGGCCGCGACCAGGGCGCGAGAAAGCAGTTCGTCGCTGAAGGCGGGTTCGGTGGCGACGACCAGCACGAGTTGCGTGGCGTTGGCGGCGATCAGTTTCTGCTTCCACTGGTCGCTGCGGTAGAGCAGCGAGGTGCGCGCCAGATGGTCGCGGATGCGGGCCTGGCCTTCTTCGCCGGCAGGCTCCAGTGCCACTCGGTCGCCGCAGGCGTAGATGCTGCGCTTGCCCTTGGGTACGGCCTGCCACTGGCTGCCATCGTCGGCGACGACTTCGTAGTGCCGCCCGAAGGCGGCGACTATCGTTCCTTGCAAGCTCAAAGCTTGAACAGCGCGTCGATCTTGGCTGCGCAGATGAAGTCGTTTTCGCTAAGACCGCCGACAGCGTGAGTGGTGTAGCTGACGGTGCATTTGTTGTAGCCGACGGCGAGGTCGGGGTGGTGGTCTTCGCGGTGAGAAACCCAGGCGGTGGCATTCACGAAGGCCATGGTCTCGTGGTAGTTCTTGAAGTGCCAGGTTTTGACAATGGCATGGCCGAGGCGAGACCAGCCGTCGAGTTGCATCATCATGTCGGCGACGTCGGCATCGGCGAGCGGCGGCACGCCGCCTTCGCAGGGTTTGCACTTGCCCTTGACCAGATCGCATACGGCAGCCATGACGGTCTCCTATTTGAACTTGTAGAACTGCTGGTTGAGGTAGGCGGCAACATGTTCCTCGTCCTCGGGGAACCATTTTGCGCCGGTTTGTGCCGCACACATGGCGACGCGCTGGCCCAGCGCCGTCTTGTCGTTGATGAGCCTGGGGGTGCGCGTGTAGATTTTCGTGCCGTCGCCGCCGAACTGCTTGGTGTGGCAGGCAACGCATTGCTTGTCGTGCAGGGGTTTGCCGAGCTTGGGGTCGCCGGCGGCGACGGCCGCTGTGGATAGTGCCAGCAAGGACAGGGTCAGGAGTTGGCGCATGTCGATTCCTTTCATAAGGCCCGCAGTCTGGCGGTACGGATGCTGGCGGGCGGGTGGGAGTCGTAGAACAGCGAGTGCAACGGGTCGGGCGTCAGCGTTGCCGCGTTGTCCCGATACAATTTGACCAGCGCGGAGATGAGTTCGTTCGCCGAAGATTGCCGAGCGGCATAGGCGTCGGCCTCGAACTCGTGCCGGCGCGAGAGTTGCGAACTGAGCGGTGCCAATGGCAAGGTGAATAGCGGCAGCACCAGGGCGAACAGGATCAGTGCCATGGCCGTGCCGGGCGTGGCGACGCCGAGGCCGTGATAGAAGCCGGGTTCGGCGATGAGTTGGCCGAGCAGCCACAACAGCGCAAGGCTGACGGCGGCCATCAGCGCGATGCGCTTCCAGACGTGGCGGCATTTGAAGTGGCCCAACTCGTGGGCCAACACGGCCTCGACTTCGGCGTGGGAGAGTTTTTCCAGCAGGGTGTCGAAAAAGACGATGCGGCGCGACTTGCCGAAGCCGGTGAAATAGGCGTTGCCGTGGGCCGAACGCTTGGAGCCGTCCATGACGAACAGGCCGGAGGCGGCAAAGCCGCAGCGCGCCAGCAGCGCTTCGATGCGCGCCTTGAGGATGGCGTCTTCCAGGGGCGCGAATTTGTTGAACAGCGGCGCGATCACGGTGGGGTAGAGCAGCAGCACCAGGAGGTTGAAGCCCAGCCAGAACAGCCAGACGTAGAGCCACCAGCGCTCGCCCATGACCGCCATCAGCCAGAGTACAGCCAGGAGCACGGGGGCGCCGATGACGACAGTCAGCAGCGCCTGTTTGAGAAGGTCGACGACGAACAGCGCAGGCGTCATTTTGTTGAAGCCGAAGCGTGCTTCAAGTACGAAGGTGCGGTAAAGCGAAAATGGCAGGCCGACGACGAACCCGACCAGACCGAAGCCCGCGAACAGTGCCAGCGCCTGCGTATAGCCGCGGTTGCCAATGACGTTGGCGAGGCTGACGTCCAGCCATTGCAGTACTCCGCCGAGCGTGACGGCAAGGGTCAGCAGCACGTCGATAGCCAGTTCGGCCAGCGTGAGGCGGGTCTTGGCGATACTGTAGTCGGCGGCCTTCTGGTGCTCGGCGAGTTCAATGCTGGCGGCGAATTCGACGGGTACTGCGCCGCGATGGGCGGCGACATGCCGCATCTGGCGCCACGCCAGCCAGATGCGCAGGACAGTGCTGGCAAACAGCGCGACGAGGAAGGCGGCGGTGACGGTGCTGGCGGTCAAGGGGCTCAATGGGAACTGTGAGAGAATTGAACTTTTAGGTGCGGAAGATTATGGCACAGGATCAAAATGCCCTCGTCTGGCTGGACATGGAAATGACCGGGCTGGACCCCGACAACGACAAGGTTATCGAACTGGCTGTCGTCGTCACCAATAGCCAGTTGGAAGTCATCGCCGAAAGCGCAGTGTGGGTCGTGCATCAGTCGGACGCCGTACTCGATGCCATGGACGACTGGAACAAAAATACGCACGGCAAGTCGGGTCTCGTCGCCAAGGTGAAGTCATCGGTGTTGACCGAAGCCGAGGTCGAGGCCCAGTGTCTCGATTTTCTCAAACGCCAGGTGCCATCGGGCAAGTCGCCGATGTGCGGTAATTCGATCTGCCAGGATCGTCGCTTCATGGCGCGCTACATGCCCAAGCTGGAAACCTATTTCCATTACCGCAATCTCGACGTCTCCACGCTCAAGGAGCTCTGCAAGCGCTGGAAACCGGAACTGGCGAAAGGTGTCAAGAAGGGCGGCAAGCATGAGGCGCTGGCCGACATCTACGAATCGATAGAAGAGCTCAAGTACTACCGCGAGCATTTCTTGAAGGTTTAGTCCTCGCGGTGATAGAGCAGCAGACGTTCGCTTTTGTCGCCGGGGCGGTGACCTTCCCAAGTCTTCTTCCACCCGACCGGCCTGTCTTCGGAGCGGGCCGAGCCTTGCACCAGCAGCCAGCGGCATTGGGTGTTCTTCGATTCCGGCAGGGGGCGTATGCCGGAAAAATAGTCGATGACGGCACGCTGGGCGGGCCCCAGGTGTCGGCCGGCGATGCATCCCGGATGCTGCGGCAGCGCTTGGCGCAGCGCGTGCATGACCGGACGGTAGGTCTTGCCGTAATCGATCCAGGGGAACCAAAGCGCGACCAGTACGCCCCACATGGCCAGGACGCCGGCTGTCCAGTGAATCGCCGCCCGCCAGGGCGAGTGCGGCACTTTCGTCAGGGCGGCAATCCAGGCGGCGGTGAAGCTTATTGCGACGGCCAGCGCGCCGACGGAAAAGCTGGCGTCGAAGCCCGGTTCGAGCTTGGCGAAATTATGGGCGATCTGCGCCGGCCAACCGCTCCACATGGCGATGCCGCCCAGCCAGATCAGACCGATCACCAGCGTGAAGGTCATCATGCCGAACCAGTCGAAGGCGTTGGCCGCGCCACGCCGCATTTTGCTGGCGCCGCCGGTCGCCAACAGCAGTAGCGGCGGCAGCAGCGGCAAAGCCTGTAAGGGCCTTGCTTCGTGAAAGAAAAACCAGATCAGGGCGACTACGGTGCCGAATAGCGGCATGGCGAAACTTCCATCCCGCCACTGCCTGCGACCGACCCAAGCGGCCCAGATGCCCACGGGCAGCACGGGCCATGCGAACCAGGCCAGGAGTTCCAGATGGTCGCGGCTGAGTGCGTTTCTATGGAAGGCTGCGCCGGCCAGATCTTCCTGCCACCAAGAGAGCAGGTGATCGGGGCTGCGCAATGCCAGCAAGGTTGGCCAGATGCTGGCGACCGCAATTGCAGCATATAGAGCAATGAATAATGCCAGCCAGCGTCGCTGTAACAGCGGCAGCAATAGCAGCGGCAGTAGCGGGGCGAGGCCGCCAATCCCTCCCGCCAGGAAGGCGCTGCCGCAGCCGAGGCCGAACCAGAAGGCTCCAGCCAACTGCGGCAGGTGGGAGAGGCCGTAATAGGCTATGGCGCTGGCTGCCAGAACGGCAATGGCCGGCTGGGCATCGTGAATGGGTACCAGCAGGCCGAGGGTGCCGATGGCGAGAACAGGGGCGATCAAGCCGCCGTCGCGGCCGTGGAGTTGCGTGGCCGCACGCCAGAGAAAGAACAGGAATATGGCGCCGAACAAGGCCGATGCCAGGCGGGCACCGTCGTGGAAAGGCAACGCCCACTGCGTGAGCCATGCCGTCGCGGCGGCGATCCAGTGATAGAAGGGGACGACGCCCAGCGTGACTTCGCCGGCGATACGCGGCAGCAGCCAGCCGCCGCCGGAAAAGAACCCGTAGGCGACACCGAGATGCACGGCATCGTCAGGCTTCCATGGATCGTGACCGATGTTGCCGACGAGCAGGTAGATTGCGCACAGCGCGGCGACGGCGAAAAACGGCAGCGGAAAGGCTGAGGACTGGCCGAGGGTTTTCACGTTATCCGGCGACGGAAGCGGTCGGGTCGCGATGACGGAAACGAAAAAGGCAGCCGAAGCTGCCTTTCGTCGCCGGCCTTGCGGTTATCAGGCGGCGGCACGCTTGCCGTACTTTTGGCGGAAGCGTTCGACGCGGCCAGCGGTATCGACGATCTTCTGCTTGCCGGTGTAGAAAGGGTGGCAGGAGGAGCAGACTTCGATGTGCAGCGGCTTGACGTTGGTCGAGCGGGTCTTGAAGACGCTGCCGCAGCTACACGTCACCTCGATCTCGTCGTATTTCGGGTGGATGCCTTCTTTCATGTTCCTGTCCTTAAGCGTCGTGGCTGCGGTAGCGAGCCGGGGAAGGCCGGCATTATCCACGAATTTGTTAGTCGAATCAACCACGACGCATGGCGTCGAAAAATTCTGCATTGTTCTTGGTCGCCTTGACCTTGTCGAGCAGGAATTCCATGGCTTCGAGGTCGTCCAGTCCGTACAGCAATTTGCGCAGAATCCAGACCTTTTGCAGGATATCCGGTTTGAGCAGAAGTTCCTCGCGGCGGGTACCGGAACGGTTGACGTTGATCGCCGGGTAGACGCGTTTTTCCGCCATGCGCCGGTCGAGGTGGATTTCCATGTTGCCGGTGCCCTTGAATTCCTCATAGATGACGTCATCCATACGGCTGCCGGTGTCGATCAGGGCGGTGGCGATGATGGTCAGCGAACCGCCTTCCTCCAGATTGCGCGCGGCGCCGAAGAAGCGCTTCGGCTTCTGCAGGGCGTTGGCGTCCACGCCGCCGGTGAGTACCTTGCCGGAGGCAGGCTGCACGGTATTGTAGGCGCGCGCCAAGCGCGTGATCGAGTCGAGCAGGATGACCACATCCTTTTTGTGCTCGGTCAGGCGCTTGGCTTTCTCAATGACCATTTCGGCGACCTGCACGTGGCGCGTGGCCGGCTCGTCGAAGGTCGATGCGACGACCTCGCCCTTGACGGTACGGGTCATTTCGGTGACTTCTTCGGGACGCTCGTCGATCAGAAGAACGATCAGCACGACGTCCGGGTGATTGGTGGTGATGGCGTGGGCGATGTGCTGCATCATCACCGTCTTGCCCGACTTCGGGCTGGACACCAGCAGGCCGCGCTGGCCCTTGCCGATGGGCGCAATGATGTCGATGACGCGGCTGGTGGTGTTCTCCTCGGCGCGGATTTCGCGCTCCAGCCGCAGGTGTTCGGTCGGATGCAACGGGGTCAGGTTCTCGAACAGGATCTTGTTCTTGCAGGCCTCGGGCGACTCGCCGTTGACCTTGTCGAGCTTGACCAGCGCGAAGTAGCGCTCGCCTTCCTTGGGGGTGCGTATCTCGCCTTCGACGGTGTCGCCGGTACGCAGATTGAAGCGGCGGATCTGCGAGGGCGAAACGTAGATGTCGTCGGTGCCGGCGAGATAGGAGATATCGGGCGAGCGCAGGAAGCCGAAGCCGTCGGGCAGCACTTCCATGACGCCATCGCCGAAGATCGACTCGCCTTTTTTGGCCTGATTCTTGAGGAGGGCGAAAATCAACTCTTGCTTGCGCAGGCGGTTGGCGCCTTCAATGCCGTTGGCGTTCGCCATATCCAGCAATTGGCTGACGTGGTGGGCTTTTAGCTCCGATAGATGCATGAGGGGGAACCTGCGAGATGTCGCGGACGAGAAGTGGTCCGAGAGATTAAGGAAACTGGGATGTGTTCTTGGCGGCCGGAGGAGCCGGCATCGACCTGAAGCCCGGAGGCGGGTTGTGTTCTTTCTCTACGGGATGCTCAGCCGCAGGACTTCAGGCGGGACTTTAACGGGATCAGAGATTGCTGTCAATGAAGGCGGTGAGTTGCGACTTGGACAAGGCGCCGACTTTCGTGGCTTCGACATTGCCTCCTTTGAAAAGGATCAGCGTCGGGATGCCCCGAATGCCGTATTCGCCAGGGGTTTTGGGGTTGTCGTCGATATTGAGTTTCGCGACCTTGAGCTTGCCGGCGTACTCCTTGCCGACTTCTTCCAGGATCGGAGCGATCATTTTGCATGGACCGCACCATTCCGCCCAGTAGTCGACGAGGACGGGGACGGGAGAATCGAGCACCTCGCTTTTGAAACTGGCGTCGGTGACGTGAAGGATGTGTTCGCTCATGGACTCCTCTTGCGTGTGCTGGTTGGGACGGGCCTGCCGATCAGGCGGGACGCCGGAGATGGCGGATAGCGGGAGCAATGCTAACAAAAAAATCGCCGCGGATGGAAACAGGGTTAATTGCCGTACCAATCTTTGATTGGGCAGACTTGCCATGAACCCATCGATGCAGCCTATACTCCGATTAGCGGCGGGATTGGAGAAGTGCAATGGCTTATGTCGTGACGGAGAACTGCATCAAGTGCAAATACACCGACTGCGTCGACGTGTGTCCGGTGGATTGTTTTCACGAGGGGCCCAACTTTCTCGTCATCGACCCGGAAGAATGCATCGACTGTACGCTCTGCGTGCCGGAGTGTCCTGCGGAGGCGATTTTTGCCGAAGACGATGTACCGGTCTCGCAAAAGCCATTTATCGCCCTCAACGCAGAGCTTGCCAGGACATGGCCTGCCATCGTCGAGCGGAAAGCAGCGCTACCGGGAGCGGACGACTGGATGGGTAAGGCCAACAAAGCGAAATTGCTCGAACGCTGACAGCGGACAGACGGACAGCTTCAACCGCTGTCAGTGCGGCAAAAGCCAGGGAGTGGCAGCAAAGGTAAGGAGGGTAGCGCTATGCAAGTCCGAGAAATTCTTGCCGTAAAGGGCATGGTCCTATTTACGATCGCGCCGGATAAGACGCTCGCCGAAGCCGTCGCGACCATGACGGAGCAGGATGTCGGTTCGCTGGTCTGTTTCAAGGCGGGCCGCATGGTAGGCATGTTGACCTTTCGCGAGGTACTGAAATCCGTTAATCGCAAGGGATCCGAATGGCAGGCTGAGCGGGTTGCTGATGTCATGGTTGGTAACCCGCACACCTGCGATTCGGTTATGGAGGTCGACGATTTGCGCCGTTTCATGGTCGCCGAGCACATGCGCTACCTTCCCGTTATGGATGGCGATACGTTGATGGGTGTTATTTCATTCCATGATGTGGCCAAGGCGATGATCGAAGAGCAGGGTTTCGAGAATCGCATGCTCAAGGCGTATATCCGGGATTGGCCGGAGGGCGAGGAGCGACCGACCGGCTGATTCTCTGGGGGTCGCTACGGTAGGGAATATCACAATAAGTCAGGGAGGAAGGCAAGGTGGAAAAGGTCTGGTTGCAAAGCTATCCGGCGCAGGTGCCTGCCGAGATCGACGTCAATGAGTTTGCCTCGATTGGGAATCTGTTCGACAAAAGCGTGGCAGAGTTTGGCGCTCGCGACGCATATATCAACATGGGCAAGGCCGTCACCTACACAGAGCTTGATCGCTTGTCGCGGGATTTTGCGGCCTATTGCCAGTCCGTTCTGCGGCTGCCCAAAGGCGCGCGTGTCGCCCTGATGATGCCGAACATCCTGCAATACCCGATCGCATTGTTCGGGGCGCTACGTGCCGGATATACCGTCGTGAATTGCAATCCGCTGTATACCGCCCGCGAACTCGAACACCAGCTCAAGGATTCCGGGGCGGAGGCCATCGTCATCGTCGAGAACTTCGCCCATGTCTTGCAGGATGTTATCGGGAAGACGTTGGTCAAACATGTCATTGCAACGGAATTGGGCGACATGCTTGGCTTTCCCAAGCGGTCGCTGGTGAATTTCGTCGTCAAGCATGTGAAGAAGATGGTGCCGGCCTGGGATATTCCACACGCCGTGCCTTTCCTCCACGCCCTGGCGCAGGGCGCAGGTGCGGACTTAAAACCCGTGGCGGTCGGCCATGATGACATCGCCTTCCTGCAATATACGGGAGGGACCACGGGGGTTTCCAAAGGCGCGATGCTGACTCACGGCAATATTGTGGCCAACCTCCAGCAGGCGCACGCCTGGATCAGGCCAGCCGTTAGTGAAGGTTGCGAGACCATCGTTACGGCTCTGCCGCTTTATCATATCTTTGCACTGACAGCGAACTGCCTGACCTTTTTCAAGATCGGCGCCACCAACCTGCTCATCACCAACCCGCGCGACATTCCCGGTTTCGTGAAGGAATTAGGCAAGTATCGCTTTTCCGTCATCACCGGCGTGAATACGCTTTTCAATGCCCTCTTGCACAACCCGGAGTTTGCCAAGCTCGACTTCTCCAGCCTGCGCCTGACGCTCGGGGGCGGCATGGCAGTGCAGAAGATCGTGGCGGATAAATGGAAGCAGGTGACCGGGACACCGTTGATCGAGGCCTATGGACTCACCGAGACTTCCCCGGCGGCCACCATCAATCCACTCGATATTTTGGAATACAACGGATCCATCGGCCTGCCGATTTCCTCGACCGAAGTGGCAATCCGCGACGCTGACGGGCGTGACGTGCCGTTGGGGCAGGCCGGCGAGCTGTGTGTGCGCGGTCCTCAGGTGATGAAGGCTTACTGGAACCGTCCGGAAGAAACCGCGCAGGTCCTTATGTCCGACGGTTTTCTGCGGACTGGCGATGTGGCGATCATGGATGAGAAGGGTTTCGTGCGCATCGTCGATCGCAAGAAGGACATGATTCTGGTATCGGGCTTCAACGTCTATCCTAACGAGGTCGAGGCTGTCGTCGCCATGCATCCCGGGGTGCTGGAAGTCGCGGCGGTGGGTATTCCGGATGAGAAGTCCGGCGAGGCGGTGAAGATATTCGTCGTCAGGAAAGACCCGGCGCTTACTGCCGAGGCGTTGACGGCACATTGCCGCGAGAACCTGACGGGCTATAAGGTGCCTCACCATATCGAGTTTCGTACTGATCTGCCGAAGACCAACGTCGGCAAGATATTGCGGCGCGCGCTGCGCGATGAGTGCACGTTGAAGTCGTGAAGACCGAGTACTGACGGGCGCCGGGTGCGTGATAAACTCGGCGCCCTCAGCATTTGCAATCCTTCTGTCACCATGTCCGGCAATTCCTTCGGCCAAATTTTCCGCGTCGCGTCGTTCGGTGAATCCCATGGGCCGGCCATTGGGTGCGTCGTCGATGGCTGCCCGCCTGGGCTGGAACTGACCGAGGCCGACATTCAGGCCGAGCTCGACCGGCGCAAGCCGGGGACTTCGCGCCATGTGACGCAGCGGCGCGAACCCGACAGCGTCGAGATTCTCTCCGGCGTGTTCGAGGGCCGTACCACGGGTGCGCCGATCGGACTCTTGATTCGCAACGAGGACCAGCGCAGCAAGGATTACGGCAATATCGCCGAGACCTTCCGCCCTGGTCACGCCGACTATACCTATTGGCAAAAATACGGCATCCGCGATTACCGGGGTGGCGGACGCTCGTCCGCACGCGAGACTGCAACGCGCGTCGCCGCTGGCGCTATTGCCAAGAAGTGGTTAGCAGAGCGTTATGGCGTGCAGGTGCGCGGCTACATGAGCCGGCTCGGCTCGATAGACATTGCCTTCAAGGATTGGCAGGCGGTGGGTGGCAATCCCTTCTTCGCGCCGGATGCGGAAATCGCGCCGCGCCTGGAGGCGTACATGGACGAGTTGCGCAAGTCGGGCGATTCCATCGGTGCGCAGATTACCGTCGTTGCCGAAAATGTCCCGGTTGGATGGGGTGATCCGGTGTTCGACCGGCTGGATGCCCAAATTGCCTATGCGCTGATGAGCATTAATGCCGTCAAGGGGGTCGAGATCGGGGCGGGTTTCGACTGCGTGACCCAACGCGGCAGCGAGCATGGCGACGAACTGACGCCGCAAGGATTTGCCAGCAATCATGCCGGCGGTATTCTTGGTGGCATTTCCACCGGCCAGGACATCGTCGCCAATCTGGCCGTCAAGCCGACTTCGAGCATTCGTTTGCCGCGTCGTTCCATCGACCTCGCCGGCAAGCCGACGATAGTCGAAACCCATGGCCGTCACGATCCCTGCGTTGGCATTCGTGCCACGCCGATTGCCGAAGCCATGCTGGCGCTGGTGCTGATTGATGCTGCGTTGCGCAACCGCGCGCAATGCGGCGACGTGATGTGTCCGACCCCGAAAATACCGGGACGGCTGATAAAATAAATTCACGAATTCAAAAGGGGGGAACCAGTCCATGCAAGTTGAACATCACGATCTCTACTGCGAGTTTCCGGACATGAACGATGCCATCGATGGATTGAAGCTGGCCAATACTCATTTCACAGCGCTGTTCGCCCGTTACAACCGTCTGACCGGCAAGGTTGAGAATCTCGAAGAGCACGACATGCCGGTGGCCGATTTCACGCTGGAAGACATGAAGAAGCAGCGCGTCAAGCTGAAGGATGAGATCTATTACCTGCTGCTTGCCTTCCGCGCCGGACGGCTGCAGAAGTAAGTGTCCGAGACGCATTCGCCCCGCTGAGCGGATGCGCGTACCTCCCCACTGGCGGCTCTCCGCCTGGTACTTTTTCTACTTTGCGTACATTGGTGCGTTTGCGCCGTATTTCGCGCTCTATCTGCAATCTCTTGGTTTTTCTGCCTGGGATATCGGCATCCTGATGTCGGTTGGGCCAGTGATGCGGCTCGTTGCCCCGGCTTTCTGGGGGTGGTTTTCCGACCGCGCTGGACGTCGGGTGCCTATCGTCCGATTCTCGGCGGCGTTTACGGCGCTAGCCTTCCTGATGTTCTTCGCCACCACCGGTTTTTGGGGTGTGCTTGTGGGTATCGGCCTGACCTTCTTTTTCTGGACCGCAGCCCACCCGCTGGTTGAGGCGCTGACCCTCGACCACTTGAAAGACCGGGTCGAGGAGTACGGTCGCATCCGGCTCTGGGGGTCGGTCGGATTCGTCGTTGCGGTGCTGGGCGTCGGCATGCTGCTCGACGCCGCACCGTTGCCGATGCTGCTCTGGACTTGCCTGGCCTTGCTGATTGGCGTATTCGCTTGCGCCGGCGCTCTGATCGAGGTGCAGACCGTGGCGGCGGATAAGCCCGTGCCTTCCTTGCGCCGGGGACTGATGCGGCCCGCGGTCATCGCGCTGTTGGCCGCCTGTTTTTTCATGTCGGCGGCGCACGGACCGCTGTATGTCTTTTTTTCGATACACCTCGTCGAGCATGGTTACGGCAAGACGTTGGTCGGGGCATTGTGGTCGCTGGGCGTGATCGCCGAAATCGTCGTCTTCATGTTCTTGCCGCGGCTGATGGGTGGGTTTTCCCTGCGCGCCATTCTTCTGGCGAGCTTTGCCTTCGCCGTGCTGCGCTTCCTGCTGATTGGCTGGCAGGTGGATTCTCTGCCGCTGTTGCTGCTGGCGCAATTGATGCACGGCGCCACCTTCGGCGCTTATCATGCCGCCGCTGTGGCGTCCCTGAACCGTTGGTTCCCCTCGCAGCAGCAAGGGCGCGTCCAGGCGCTCTACAGCAGCATTTCTTTCGGCGCCGGCGGCATGCTGGGAAATCTCGTCAGTGGGCAGGCATGGGAGACCTGGGGTGCCGGATGGACTTATACCCTCGGTGCCGGATTCGCGGTCGCCGGAGGGCTGCTGGTTTGGCGTGGTATGACTACAGAGCCGGCCACGGCGGATTAGGCGGGGTGATGAGCTATGCGATAATCAGCGTCATATGAGTCCGATATTCGAGGGAATGAAATGAAAAGAGTGGGTCTGGTAGGTTGGCGCGGCATGGTCGGTTCCGTTCTCATGCAGCGCATGCGTGAGGAAAGCGATTTCGCTCTGATCGAGCCGGTGTTCTTCACGACCTCCAATGTCGGCGGCCTGGGGCCGGCCGAATGCGGTGGCGTGCCGCTTTTGGATGGCAGGTCGATAGACAATCTCAAGGCGATGGACATCGTCATCACCTGTCAGGGCGGCGACTACACCAACGAGGTGTTCCCCAAACTGCGAGCGGCGGGGTGGAATGGTCACTGGATCGACGCGGCGTCCAGTCTGCGAATGAAGGACGACGCAGTCATCATCCTCGATCCGGTCAATCTACACGTCATTGAGAACGCGCTGACGAAGGGGGGCCGGAACTGGATCGGCGGCAACTGCACGGTGTCGTTGATGCTGATGGCGCTGGGCGGTCTGTTCAAGGCCGATCTCGTCGAATGGCTGACCTCAATGACCTATCAGGCGGCTTCGGGCGCGGGCGCGCAGAACATGCGCGAACTGCTGCAGCAAATGGGCGAGGTGCACCATGTCGCCAGGAATCTGCTCGACGATCCGGCCTCAGCGATTCTCGACATTGACCGCGAAGTCGCGGACGTTTTGCGCAACGAGTCCTTTCCGACCGCCAACTTCGGCGTACCGCTTGCCGGTTCGCTGATTCCATGGATCGACAAAGACCTTGGCAATGGTCAGAGCCGCGAGGAATGGAAAGGTCAAGCCGAGACGAACAAGATTCTGGGGTTGTCGGCGTCTCCGATTCCTGTGGATGGATTGTGTGTGCGTATCGGTGCCATGCGCTGCCATTCTCAGGCACTCACGATCAAGCTGAAAAAGGATGTTCCGCTGACGGAGATTGAATCGATTCTTGCCGGCCATAACGAGTGGGCAAAAGTTGTTCCCAATCAGCGGGATGTCACCATGAAACAACTGACTCCGACGGCCGTAACGGGTACGCTGGCGACGCCCGTGGGGCGACTGCGCAAACTTAGCATGGGCCCTGAGTATCTGTCTGCGTTTACGGTTGGCGATCAGTTGCTCTGGGGGGCTGCCGAACCCCTGCGCCGTATGTTGCGTATTTTACTGAATTGAGATTTTTGCCACACGCGGGCCTACGTGATGCAAAGGTTGAGCTTGCATGCCTAACACCATGATGTTATTTTAAATAATGAATATATGTCCCCGTGGGGGAGGCGTCGTGTCGAAAATTGACAAGAAAAACAGATTTAAGGTGTCCGTGATCGCACTGAGCCTGGCGCTTGGGGCCATGCCGCTAATGGCACATGCGGCGGGCTTGGGCCGGTTGTCGGTGACTTCAGCACTGGGACAGCCTTTGCGTGCGGAAATCGACTTGACCGCTACGCGCGACGAATACGGATCGATGTCCGCGCGCATAGCGTCTGTCGACGCCTTCAAAAATGCGGGCATAGAGTATTCGCCTGCCCTTGCCGGCGTTCGGCTTAGCCTCGACAAGCGTCCAGATGGACAACTATTTGTGTCGGCAACTTCCGATCGGCCGTTTAATGAGCCTTTCGTCGATATGCTGGTCGAGGTGAATTGGGCGTCGGGGCGACTCGTCCGCGAATACACATTTCTCCTGGATCCGCCTGAATTTCTCAATAAATCGACGACATCCGCTCCAATTGCCGTACCCGAGGTTAAGACGGAGCTTCCGCCTGTGGCAGCGGTTCCGTCAAAGAAGCCTGAACCTGTAGTCGCGGCTGTTCCCGAAGCGCGCTTCCGGTCACGTGCCGAAGAGGCGTTGTCCCGGACACCGCCTGCGGAAGAACCCAAGCCAGCCAAGAAGCTTGCCGGGAAACCCCTCGAAGCGGGGGCGACACGCCAAGTAAAGAAGGGTGACACGTTGGCTAAGATTGCCAATGAGATCAAGCCTGAAGGCGTCAGCCTGGATCAAATGCTGGTTGCCTTGTTTCGCAGCAACCAGGAGGTCTTCGATGCCGGGAACATGAATCGACTCGGCGCCGGCAAAATACTTACCCTCCCGGACATGAACACGGCGAGGGCTATCGACCAACGCGAGGCGCGCAAGATTGTCGTCGCGCAGTCCGCAGACTTCAATGCGTACCGCAAGCGGCTCGCCGCTCACGCTGCCGCGCAACCGGCGAAAGAGGAAATGGCCAAGCAAGCGGCGGCGGGCAGGATTACGCCCAAGGTCGAAGAAAATGTGCCGCCGGCTACCGGGAAAGACAAACTTGAAGTTTCCCGTGCCGAGGCCGGCAAGGATGGCAAGCTCGGCGCACGTGTTGCTGCGGCCGAGGAAGACCTTGTCGCTCGCGACAAGGCGCTCAAAGATGCCAATAGCCGTGTTGCGCAACTTGAAAAGAACCTTGCGGACCTGAAGAAGCTGGCGGAAATGAAGAGCGCGGCAGGGGGCAAGCTTGAGGAATCGGCGAAGCCCTCAGAAGGTGTAATGCCGTCTGTTCCGGTGAAGCCGGTGACGACACCATCCGAGGTAGCGCCGCCCGCAGCCAAACTAGCCGTTCCGCCGCCGCCGCCGCCGCCGGGTTTCGTTGAGGAAAATCCGGAGATCGTTTTTGGCGGTGGCGCCATCATCGCGCTTTTGCTCGGCTATCTGGGTTTCGGCGCCTGGCGACGGAAGCGGCAAGCGGCTGCAGCCGATATTGCCGATAATGAATTTCCCTCGGCCGCTTCGGCCAGTACCACTGGTGAAAGCATAGATACGGGATCTGCGCTACCGACTGATTTCAGTCAAGAGGGCCAGGGCGCTGTATCTGCGGATGAGGGGGTGGACCCGGTTGCCGAAGCCGATGTTTACATGGCTTATGGTCGGGATAGCCAAGCCGAGGAAATCCTGCTTGAAGCGCTCAAGACCGATCCTACGCGCTGCGCGATTCATCTCAAGTTGCTTGAAATCTATGCCGCCCGCAAGAGTGCTCAGCCCTTTGAAGCCGTGGCGCGCGATCTGCATGGATTGACTGGCGGATATGGGACGGATTGGGAGAAAGCTGCCGCACTCGGGCGCTCCATCGATTCCTCGAACCCGCTTTACGGAGGCGTGGCGCCGGCAGTTCCCGATATCGACTTGGCTTCGTCGACGGTGATCATGCAGGCGCAGGATATCCAGGCGCCTGCCGCAGCCGAGGAACCTGTCGCGCCCGTCGAACAGGTTCCGGAATCGCTCGACTTCGATCTGGATCTCGATGCCGGTTCCGCGCCGGCCGCTATCGAGACGTCCGTAGCAGAGACTCCCTCGGTGGAGGCGCCTGTAGCGGAGCCGTCACCTGAAGATGAAGTGATGAGCCTGGATTTCGATCTGGATCTTGGTGCGCCGCCGGAGCCGGAGGTCGTGGTTGAAGCGATAGCGGAGCCTGAGCCCGCGGGCCTTGATTTCGATATTGGGCCGGCTGTCGCCGAGCCCGAGCCGGCTGAGCTTGCCATCGAACTGCCGACGACCGAAAGCGACGAAGTGGCCCCTCTGGACTTCGATTTCGATCTCGGCCAAGACGACGCAGTGTCGGCCGAAGCGCCGGTTCCGGCGGTGATGCCCGAGATGCCGCTCGATTTGTCGGCGCTGAGCCTTGATCTGGACGAAGCGCCAGTCCCGGTTGAAGCCCCGGCGATGCCCGAGGCCGTAGTGGAGGACGTCGCGATTGAGGACGACCCGGAGGTCGCCACCAAGCTCGAACTCGCCCAGGCGTATGACGAAATGGGCGATAAGGAAGGCGCGCGCGAATTGCTGAACGAGGTACTCAACGAAGGCAGCCCGTCGCAGCAAGGGGTCGCACGCGTCAGACTGGCCCAGTTGGGCTGATCGATACCGGATCGCGGCGACGGCATCGCCGCCGCGGACTGCGCCTCCTCCGATGTTCCATCCTGCAACCCTGCTGCTTGCCTGGGCTGGGTTCGCGCTTGTTTTGCCGGTATTTGCGCTAAGCGTTCTTCTCGTGCTGTCTATCCCGTGCATTCTCGCTGCCATGTTCGTGGCCAGATCCCGCACGATTGGGCTGCTGCGTCGCGCACGCTGGCTGCTGCTTTCGATTGCGCTATTGTTCGCGTTCGCCACCCCTGGGCTTGCCGTACCGGGAGTGCTAGGCGAGATCGGATTGACGCAAGACGGCCTTTTGCTCGCGGCGGAACATTTCGTGCGCCTGGTGTTGTTGCTGGTCTCGCTTTCCCTGTTGCACGAGTTTCTAGGTACGGTGGGGCTATTGAGTGGGCTCTATTGGTTACTGGGCCCCGTGCGGTATTGGCGCGACTTGCGCGAGCGTATTGTCGTTCGGCTCATGCTGGTCATCGAATTTGTCGAAACCGGTGACATCGACAGCGGCTGGCGCGATTGGTTGGGCGCGTCCGACATGGGGCCGCAACGCTTGACGCTAGCGGTGAAGCCTTCGCACTGGCCGGACGGATTCGCGTTGCTGTTGGTTGCATCCGGTGTCGCGGCGGCGCTGACATGGTAAGGATCGCGCTAGGCGTCGAGTACGATGGTGCCGGGTTTTCCGGCTGGCAGTCTCAGCCACAGGGGAATACCGTTCAGGATGTGCTGGAAAAGGCCATTGCCGCCATCAGTGGCAAGTCGTTGCGCGTTGTCTGCGCCGGTCGCACGGATGCCGGTGTACATGCGCTGGGGCAGGTGGTGCATTTCGATACCGATGTGCAGCGGCCAGATACGGCTTGGGTACGGGGCGTCAATGCCCATTTGCCGCATGAGGTGGCCGTGTGCTGGAGTCGCGAAGTCGATGTCGAGTTTCACGCCCGATTCTCCGCCCGCTCCCGCGCCTACCGTTACGTGCTCTTGAACCGGCCGGTGCGGCCGGCGCTACTCAATGGTCGCGTCGGCTGGTATCACCGTCCGCTGGATGTCGAGGCGATGCGTGCAGCGACCGCCTGCCTCATAGGGGAGCACGATTTCTCGGCATTTCGCGCGGCCGAGTGCCAGGCGAAGACGCCGGTAAAGCACCTCTATCGAGCCGATATCGAGCGGCAAGGCGAGTGCATCGTCTTCGATTTTCATGCCAACGCCTTTCTTCATCACATGATCCGCAATCTTGTCGGCAGCCTCGTTCATATCGGCCAGGGCAAGCATCCGCCGAAGTGGATGGCGGAGCTTCTCCTGGAGCGCGACCGCACCCGATCCGCGCCGACTTTCGATGCCGCCGGACTTTACTTCGCTGACGTGGAATACGACGCGCGTTGGCAACTGCCGGCCGCTGGCCGTATCATCGTGCCTCCTGTCCTCTCCCGCCTGGACCGATGAGCCAAACCCGCGTCAAAATCTGCGGCATTACCCGCGAACAGGACTTGCTGGCTGTGCTGGCAGCCGGTGCCGATGCACTGGGCTTCGTCTTTTACCCGCCCAGCCCGCGCTACCTGACGCGGGAGCGGGGCGCCGCTCTGGCTGCCATGGTGCCGCCCTTCGTCAGCCGCGTCGGCCTTTTCGTCAATGCCGACCCGCAGGAAGTGCGGGATACGCTGGCTGTGGTAGCGCTGGATCTGCTGCAATTCCATGGCGAGGAGGACGCTGCCTATTGCGAACAATTTGGTCGGCCCTACCTGAAGGCCGCCCGGGTGAAGCCGGGGCTCGATCTGGTAGAATTCGCCCTTCGTTATAGCAGTGCGCAGGGTTTGCTCCTTGATGCCTATGTCGAAGGCTATGGTGGAAGCGGGCAAAGCTTCGATTGGTCGTTGATCCCGAAGGAGCTACCCCTGCCGATAGTCTTATCCGGCGGTCTTCATGCCGCCAACGTCCGCGAAGCCATCCTTAACTTGCGGCCTTGGGCCGTGGATGTCAGCAGCGGGGTCGAAGTCGCCAAGGGCATCAAAGATGCCCAGAAAATTTCTGCCTTCATGGCAGCGGTGAAAGATGCAGAGTCCTGACGCTTCCTACAATTTACCCGACGTTCGGGGTCATTTCGGCAAATATGGCGGCAGTTTCGTCGCCGAAACCCTGGTTCCCGCACTCGAAGAACTCCGGTTGGCCTATGCGGCTGCCAAGGCCGACCCGGCCTTCCGCGCCGAATTTGAATACGAACTCAAGCATTACGTCGGCCGCCCCAGCCCGATATATCACGCCAAGCGTTGGTCGGAAATGCTCGGCGGCGCCCAGATTTACCTCAAGCGCGAAGACCTCAACCACACCGGCGCCCACAAGGTGAACAACGGCATCGGGCAGGCCCTGCTGGCCCGCCGCATGGGCAAACCGCGGGTGATCGCCGAGACCGGCGCCGGCATGCACGGTGTCGCCACTGCCACCGTTGCTGCCCGCTACGGCATGGAATGCGTGGTGTACATGGGATCGGAAGACGTCCGTCGTCAAGCCGCGAACGTCTATCGCATGAAGCTCCTCGGCGCCACGGTCATACCGGTCGAATCCGGCTCCAAGACGCTGAAGGACGCATTGAATGAGGCGATGCGCGACTGGGTCACTAACATCTCGAATACCTTCTACATCATCGGTACCGTTGCCGGCCCGCATCCTTACCCGATGATGGTGCGCGACTTCCAGTCCGTGATCGGCGCCGAGTGCAAGACGCAGATGCCGGAACTTGCCGGCCGTCAGCCGGATGCCGTGATCGCCTGCGTCGGTGGTGGCTCCAACGCGATGGGGATTTTCTACGATTACATTCCCGAGGCCGCCGTGCGTTTGATCGGCGTTGAAGCCGCCGGACACGGCATCGAAACCGGCAAGCATGCCGCCTCGATCACCGCCGGCACGCCGGGTGTGCTGCACGGCAACCGCACTTACCTGTTGCAGGACAAGAACGGCCAGATCATCGAGACCCATTCAGTCTCGGCCGGCCTCGACTACCCCGGCGTCGGCCCGGAACATGCGTGGCTGCACGATTCCGGCCGTGCCGATTACGTCACCATCACCGACGACGAAGCCCTGCATGCCTTCCACGATCTCTGTCACATCGAAGGCATCATCCCTGCGCTCGAATCCAGCCACGCGCTGGCCTACGCCGCCAAGCTGGCGCCGACGCTGCCGAAGGACAAGTTGCTGCTGGTCAATCTTTCCGGCCGCGGCGACAAGGACATGCACACGGTGGCGGAAAAGATGGGGATACAGTTCTGATGTCGCGCATCGCCAGCACCTTCCAGCGTCTGTCCGCTGCCAAGCGCCGCGCACTGATTCCCTTCATTACCGCCGGCGATCCCGAGCCCGGCCTGACGGTGCCGCTGATGCACGCCCTGGTCGCGGGCGGCGCCGACATCATCGAACTGGGCGTGCCGTTTTCCGACCCGATGGCCGATGGGCCGACCATACAGCGCGCATCCGAGCGCGCCCTGGCCTACGGCGTCAGCTTGCATATCGTGCTGGGCATGGTCCATGAGTTTAGAAAGCAGGACGCCGCAACGCCCGTCGTGCTGATGGGCTACGCCAATCCCATCGAAGCCTACGGCGCGGAAAGTTTTACGCGCGACGCCCAAGCGGCCGGCGTCGACGGCGTTCTGGTCGTCGACTACCCGCCCGAGGAATGCGTCGAGTTCACCGCTCTGCTCAAGAGGGCCGGCATCGATCCGATTTTTCTGCTGGCGCCGACATCAAGCGACGCGCGTTTCGCCGAAGTTGCAAAAATTGGCAGCGGCTATATCTACTACGTTTCGCTCAAGGGCGTGACGGGCTCTGCCACTCTCGATCTGGATGCCGTTACGCAACGCATCCCGGCCATCCGCGCCAAGGTCGGTATGCCGGTAGGGGTTGGCTTCGGCATTCGCGATGGCGCTGCTGCCGCCCGTATTGCAACGGTTGCTGACGCGGTGGTCATCGGCAGCCGCATCATCGAAGAAATTGAAAACGCGCCCCGCGACGAAGTTGTTGCTCGCGTGACGACCTTCGTCAGCGGCATTCGTGCCGCAATGGACCAAGGAGTGCTGTCATGAGTTGGTTGCAGAAGCTGCTTCCCCCGAAGATCAAACGCTCGGAAGGGATGAGGAAATCCATCCCCGAAGGCCTTTGGAGCAAGTGCCCGGCCTGCGAGGCCGTGCTCTACAGCACCGATCTGGAAAACAACCAGAACGTTTGCCCGAAGTGCAATCATCATCACCGCATCCGGGCGCGGGCGCGGCTCGACCTGCTGCTCGATCCCGAAGGTCGCTTCGAGATCGGCGCCGAAGTGATTTCCCTCGATCCGCTCAAGTTCAAGGACAGCAAGCGTTACCTTGATCGCCTGGCCGCCGCGAATGAGGATACCGGCGAGGCCGATGCCATGGTCGTCTTGCAGGGAGCGATCAAGACGGTGCCTGTGGTGGTGGCCTGTTTTGAATTTGAATTTCTCGGCGGTTCGATGGGGTCGGTGGTCGGCGAGCGTTTTGTCCGCGGCGTGCGTGCCGCCATCGAACAGCAACTGCCTTTCATCTGCATCACCGCTACTGGCGGTGCGCGCATGCAGGAAGGGCTGTTTTCCCTGATGCAGATGGCCAAGACTACGGCCGCCGTCACCCTGCTCGGCAAGCATCAGTTGCCTTTCATCACCCTGCTGACCGACCCGACCATGGGCGGCGTCTCCGCCAGCTTCGCCTTCATGGGCGATGTGGTGATTGCCGAGCCGGGCGCGCTGATCGGCTTCGCCGGCCCGCGCGTCATCGAGCAGACGGTGCGCGAGACCCTGCCGGCCGGCTTCCAGCGCGCCGAGTTCCTGCTGGGGAAAGGCGCCATCGACATGATCGTCGACCGCCGCGAACTGCGCGACAAGCTGGCCTCCCTGATGACCCTGTTGCAGCGCGTTCCTGCCGTTCAATGACCACGCATCGAGCGCAGCGAGATATGCGTCGGTGGAGCCGGAGGCTCCCCTGACTCGAGGCGAGGAGAACCCGGCCGACAGGCCGGGGCGACTCACGTTGGATGAATGGCTGGCGCATATCGAGCGTCAGCATGCCCAGCCGATAGCGCTGGGGCTGGATCGAGTTCGCTTGGTCAAGGAAGCCCTGGCCCAGCGCCCGAATTGTCCCGTCATCGTCGTCGGCGGCACCAACGGCAAGGGTTCCACCTGCGCCATGCTGGAGCGTATTCTGCTCTGTGCCGGGTATCGTGTGGGTCTGTACACCTCGCCGCACCTGTTGGACTACAACGAGCGTGTTCGTATCGACGGCGAGCCGGTCGCTGACGAGCTACTCGCCGCTGGCTTTGCGAAAGTCGAGGCCGCCCGCGGCGACGTGGCGCTGACCTATTTCGAGTACGGCACCCTGGCCGCCTGGGAAGTCTTTACCGCGGAGCCGCTCGATGCCGTCATTCTCGAAGTCGGTCTCGGCGGACGGCTTGATGCCACCAATATTTACGATGCCGACTGCGCCATCGTCACCGGCGTCGATCTCGATCACATGGATTATCTCGGCGCCACGCGCGAGGACATCGGCTACGAGAAGGCCGGCATCTTCCGTGCAGGGAAGCCGGCGCTATGCGGTGATGCCGGTCCGCCGCAGCGTCTGATTGAACATGCCGCGAAGATAGGCGCCGACTTGCAGGTATTCGGCACTGACTTCGGCGGCATTCGCCAGGAAGGGCAATGGCAGTTCTGGGGGCGCGGCGGCAAGAAGGGCGGGCTGGCCTACCCAGCGCTACGCGGCGCCTGCCAGCTTGGCAACGCGTCCTGCGTTCTGGCAGCGCTGGACGCGTTGAAGGAAAAATTGCCTGTCGCCATGCAGGACATCCGGCGCGGCTTCGCCGAGGTGGAACTGAGCGGACGCTTTCAGGTGCTGCCCGGTCGGCCGACCGTGGTACTCGACGTCGCCCACAATCCCCAGGCGGCGCGAGTGCTGGCCGACAGTCTGGTCGGCATGGCTTTCCACCCGACGACCTGGGCGGTCTTCGGCATGTTGCGCGACAAGGATATTGCCGGTGTGGTGCGTGCCTTGCTGCCGCGCGTCGACCGCTGGTTGCCGACAACGCTGGTCGGGCCGCGCACCGCGAGTGCCGACGAGCTTGCTGCCATCCTCGAACAGGAAGGCGTGGAGGGGCCGCTGCCGCGTTTTGCATCGCCGGCGGCTGCGCTTGTTTTTGCGCAGGAGAATGCAGGCGAAAATGATAGAATTCTCGCCTTCGGATCGTTCCTGACCGTAGCTGACGTGATGCGTTCTCTCGGGCGCAAAACCTAAATTCCATGGCAGACAGCGAAGCGTCCCTCGATGAGCAGTTGGAACTCAAGAAGCGCGCCAGGCGTCGCCTTGTCGGCGCGACAGCTTTGGCGTTGCTGGCGGCCATCGTATTGCCGATGGTGATGGACCATGAGCCGCGGCCTGCGGGTCAGGATATTCAGGTTCGCATTCCCGCCCAGGATGGCGGTGCCGGTTTCGCTTCCCGCATCCTCCCGGCCAAGCCCGCGGCGACGCCCTTGCCCGCACCGGCAGCCGACGTGAAACCGGTAGCGGAAGCCAAGACGGAAGCGGTCGAAGCAAAGCCCGAGGCCAAGGCTGAAACCAAAGTCGAAGCGGCGAAGACGGCAAAGGCCGTGCCGACCGAGACACCCAAACCTGCCGCAGTTTCTGTCGCCGTACCCGCCGCTGCCCCGTCTGCCGCAAAGCCTGCAGAGCGGGCTATAGAGAAGAAAGCGGACGAAACGCGTGCCGCCGACGCCTTGAGCGGCGGAAGCACAGAACATTGGGTGATTCAACTCGGTGCCTATAAGGATGCAGGCAACGTCAAGCTGTTGCTGTCCAAACTGAAAGGTATCGGGGTGCCGGCTTATACCGAGAAATTCGATTCGCCGCAGGGGCCGCGAACGCGCGTGCGCGCCGGTCCCTTCCCGAGCAAGGATGCGGCCGAAAAAGCGCGCACCAAGGTCAAGATCATAGGCGTCGACGGGCCGGTCGCAGCGAAGTAGCGTGGACCCGACGGTATTCGATTTCGCGGTGCTGGCGATCATCGGCATCTCGGTGCTGATAGGTCTGTGGCGCGGCGTAGCGAGCGAAATTCTCGCTTTGCTTGCCTGGATGGCGGCGTTTCTGGCGGCGCGTGAATTTGGTCGTGACGCAGGCGCCCTCGCCGGCAAGTGGATTGCCGACGCGGCGATGCAGACCGCGGCAGGCATGGCAGTCGTATTCGTCGGTGTCATGCTGCTGTTTGCGCTGGGCCGCTATATCGTTTCGTTGCTATTGCGGGCCGTTGGGTTGGGTTTGCTGGATCGGTTTTTGGGCGGTGTCTTTGGGATTGCGCGGGGCGTGTTGATCGCCTTCGTGGTGGTACTGGCCGGGGGTATGACAGCATTGCCGAAGGAGCCCGCATGGCGCGAGGCGATGCTGGCACCTCCGCTGGAGACGGCAGTGATCGCGGTCAAGCCGTGGTTGCCTGCCGAAGTGGCGAAGCGGATTCGATATAGGTAACGGAAACTATGTGCGGCATTTTGGGCGTGGTCGCGAACACAGCGGTCAATCAGTTCCTCTACGACGGGCTTCAGGTGCTACAGCATCGCGGCCAGGACGCTGCCGGCATCGCTACGGCCGAAGGCGGGCGTTTCCACATGCACAAGGGACCGGGCCTGGTACGCGACGTCTTCCGCACGCGCAACATGCGTGACCTTGTCGGCAACTGGGGCATCGGCCATTGCCGCTATCCGACTGCCGGCTCCGCCTACAACGCCGCCGAGGCGCAGCCGTTCTACGTCAATTCGCCGTTCGGCCTGATGCTCGCGCACAACGGCAACCTGACCAACGCCGACCAGCTCAAGCACGACATGTTCCTGCAAGACTTGCGGCACATGAATACCAACTCCGACTCGGAGGTGCTGCTCAACGTGCTGGCGCACGAGTTGCAGGCCGCATCGCAGAATCGCTATCAGGTCGATCCGGAAACGATTTTCAAGGCCGTGGCCGGCGTGCATCGCCGCGTGCGCGGCGCCTATGCCGTAGTCGCCATGATCGCCGGCTACGGGCTGCTGGCGTTCCGCGATCCCTACGGCATCCGGCCGCTGGTCATTGGCCGTAACGAGACGCCCGGCGGCATGGAATACATGGTCGCCTCGGAGTCCGTCGCCATCGATACGCTGGACTTCAAGTACCTGCGCGACGTCGAGCCGGGCGAGGCCATACTCATCGACGTGCATGGCCGCTTCCAGAGCCGCCAGTGCGCCGAGCGCACGGTGCACGCGCCCTGCATGTTCGAGTACGTCTATCTGGCGCGCCCCGATTCGCTGATGGACGGCATTTCGGTTTACGAAGCGCGGGTGAAGATGGGCGAATTCCTGGCCGAGAAGATCCACCATACGATGCCGCATCTCGAGATTGACGCCGTCATCCCGATCCCGGATTCGAGCCGCCATGCCGCGATGGAGTTGGCGTTGCGCATGGACATTCCCTATCGCGAGGGGTTCGTAAAGAATCGCTATATCGGACGCACCTTCATCATGCCCGGCCAGTCGTCGCGCCGCAAATCGGTGCGCCAGAAGCTCAATGCCATTGCCCAGGAGTTCCGCGGCAAGAACGTGCTCCTGGTCGACGACTCCATCGTGCGCGGCACCACTAGCCGCGAGATCATCACGATGGCGCGCGAGGCCGGCGCGAAGAAGGTCTATTTCGCCTCCGCCAGCCCGCCGGTGCGTCATGCCAACGTCTATGGCATCGACATGCCGACGCGCGGCGAACTCATCGCCGCCTTCCGCAACGACGAGGAAATCTGTCGCGAGATCGGCGCCGACGCGCTGATTTATCAGGACCTGGAAGCGTTGCGCACAGCCCTGCGTGTCGTTAACCCTGCCGTGACGCAGTTCGAGACTTCCTGCTTCGACGGGCATTACGTCACCGGCGACGTCACCCCCGCCTACCTTGAGGGCGTCGAGAAGGCGCGCGGCAAGGCGGCGCGGGTGGTACAGGACGATGGCGAGGGTGGTCAGCTCGATCTCAACCTGGTTGCCTGAACCATGAGTTCGTCTCTCGATTTCGAGACCCTGGCGGTACGCGCCGGCCAGGAGCGCAGCCAGTTCGGCGAGCATGCCGAGGCGCTTTACCTGACCTCCAGCTTCGTCTTCAAGGACGCCGCCCAGGCCGCGGCGCGCTTTGCGGGCGAGGAAGAGGGCAACGTCTACGCCCGCTTTTCCAATCCCACCGTCACGATGATGCAGCAGCGGCTGGCGGCGCTCGAAGGTGCCGCAGGCTGCATTGCCACGGCCAGCGGCATGGCGGCCATCCTGTCCACGGTGATGGCGCTGTTGAAGGCTGGCGACCATATTGTCGCCTCGCGCAGCATCTTCGGCGCGACGCAACAGTTGTTCGGCAACATCTTTACCCGTTTCGGTATCGAAACCAGTTTCGTCGCGGCGACCGATATCGAGGCTTATCGGGCGGCCATGAAGCCGAACACGAAACTCGTCTTCATCGAGACGCCGTCCAACCCGCTCACCGAGGTCGTCGATATCGCCGCGGTGGCGGCCGTCGCGCATGCGGGCGACGCCTTGCTCGCCGTCGACAACTGTTTCTGTACCCCGGCGCTGCAACGGCCGCTGGAACTCGGTGCCGATCTGGTCATCCACTCGGCGACCAAATATCTCGACGGCCAGGGCCGCGTTCTGGGCGGCGCTGTCTGCGGCAACAAAGCGTTGACCGAGGAGGTGTTCAAGTTCCTGCGCACGGCGGGGCCGACGCTTTCGCCTTTCAATGCCTGGGTTATTCTCAAAGGCTTGGAGACGCTCAACATTCGCATGCAGGCGCAGTCGGCCAAGGCGCTCGAACTCGCGCGCCGCCTTGAGGCGAACGCTGCCGTCGCACGTGTGTTCTACCCCGGTCTGCCCTCGCATCCGCAGCACGAGCTCGCCATGCGCCAGCAAAAGAGCGGCGGCGCCATTGTTTCATTCGAGGTGAAGGGCGGCCGCTTTGATGCCTGGCGCGTCGTCGATCACTGCCGCTTGCTGTCCATCACGGCCAACCTCGGCGACGTGAAAACCACGATCACCCACCCGGCCAGTACGACGCACGGCCGCATTGCAGCCGAAGCGCGCGCCGCAGCAGGCATTTCCGAAGGCCTGTTGCGTATCGCCGTCGGCCTGGAAGCGGTCGAGGATATCGACGCAGACCTGCGCCGCGGGCTAAACGCCGGCTGAGGCTCTAGCTCGGCATCGTCAACTCGGTAAGGATTATTTCCTGTGCGCACCGGTGTGCGCCGCGCTTGTTGCGCAGCGGCCGGTACTGGCCGTCGCTTTCCATCTGCCATGCCTGGCAGTTGTCGGCCAGGTAGGGGCGCAAGCCTTCCTTGATGACGCGCAGCTTGAGTTTCTTGTCCAGCACAGGAAAGGCGATCTCGATGCGGCGGAAGAAATTGCGCTCCATCCAGTCGGCAGAAGACAGGTAGAGTTTTTCCGCGCCCTCGGCGTAGAAGTAGAAAATGCGGTGGTGTTCGAGGAAGCGCCCGATCACCGAGCGCACGCGGATATTTTCCGACAGGCCCTTGACGCCAGGTCGCAACGCGCAGACCCCGCGTACGATCAACTCGACCTCGACGCCCGCCTGTGAGGCCTCGTAGAGCGCTTCGATGATCTGCGGGTCCAGCAGCGAATTCATCTTGGCGATGACCTGGCCTTTGCGTCCGGCCTTCGCCGCCGCGGTTTCCGCCTGGATGCAGGCGAAGATGTTCGAGTGCAGCGTGAAGGGTGCACGCCACAGGTGCCGGAGTTCTCCGACCTTGCCCATGCCGGTGATCTGACGGAACACTTCGCTGACATCCGCCGCGATTTCGGCGTTGCAGGTCATGAGGCCGAAGTCGGTGTAGAAACGGGTGGTGCGCGGATGGTAGTTGCCGGTGCCCAGATGCACGTAGCGACGATAGCCGTGCTCCTCGCGCCGTAGCACCATCAGCAACTTGGCGTGGGTCTTGAAGCCGAACACGCCGTAGACCACGTGGGCGCCGACCTCTTCGAGCTGCGAGGCGATGGACAGGTTGGCCTCCTCATCGAAGCGCGCCATCAACTCGATGACGACGGTGACTTCCTTTCCCTTCTGCGCAGCGCGTAGCAGGTGCTCCAGCAGCACCGAATCGGTGCCGGTGCGATAGACCGTCATCTTGATCGCCACCACCTGCGGATCGTCCGCCGCCTGTTGCAGCAACTGGACGACGGGGCCGAAGGACTGGAAGGGGTGATGCACCAGAACATCCTGCTTGCGGATGGCGGCGAAGATGTCGTAACGCTTGGTCAGCACCTTAGGCAGACCCGGCAGGAAAGGCGCGTATTTGAGGTCCGGTCGATCGACGGCATCGGGTACCGACATCAGGCGCACCAGGTTCACGATGCCCGGCACCTGGTAGAAATCCTCGGGATCGAGACCGAACTGCTGGCGCAGGAAGTCGCACATCACCTCGGAACAGGTGTCGGCAACCTCCAGGCGTACGGCGTCGCCGAAGTGGCGCTGCGGCAGTTCGCCCTGAAGGGCGGTGCGCAGGTTCTTCACTTCCTCGTCATCCACCCACAGGTCGGAGTTGCGCGTGACGCGGAATTGGTGGCAACCCTTGATCTCCATGCCGGGGAACAGTTCGCTGACATGCTGGTGCATGATGGCCGAGAGGAAGACGAAGCCATGATCGAGCCCGGTCAGCGACTTGGGCAGTTGGATGACTCGGGGCAGGGCGCGTGGCGCCTGAACGATGGCGGCGCCGCCGCTACGGCCGAAGTCGTCGTGACCGGAGAGTTCGACGCCGAAGTTGAGGCTCTTGTTGAGTACGCGCGGGAAGGGATGCGCCGGGTCGAGGCCGATGGGCGTCAGTACCGGCATGACTTCGTCGGTGAAGTATTCGGCGATCCAGGCCGACTGCGCGGGCGTCCATTCGCTGCGGCGCAGGAAAGCGATGCCTTCGGCGCGCAGCTTGGGCAGGATCGCTTCGTTCAGCAGCGCGTATTGCTCGGCAATCAGCGCGTGGGCTTCGAGGGCCACGCGGCGATAGACCTCCTCCGGCGGCAGGCCGTCGGCCGCGACGGCTCGGCTGCCGAGCTTGATCTGCTCCTTGAGTCCGGCGACGCGGATCTCGAAGAACTCGTCCATGTTCGACGAGACGATGCACAGAAAGCGCAGGCGCTCCAGAAGCGGCACGCGCTCGTCGGCGGCCTGCGCCAGTACGCGGCGGTTAAAGGCCAGAAGCGACATTTCGCGGTTGATGAAGTGTTCGGGGGGGAAGCTGTGGGTGTCGGGCATGAGTTTCATAGGGGTCAGCGGAGGTGCGGTGGAACTTTTCCACCACCGGCTCCGGGCGGCGGCCGATGGTAGGCGACAGATATTGCCAGGATATGACAGTCCCGCCAACTGTGCCAGCATTGAAAGCGCGGGCGATGAATTAGAATCCGGGGCTCATCAAGGATGCCACGTGGCCTACGATCTCATCGCCGCAGTCGATCTCGGTTCCAACAGTTTTCGCCTTCAGGTCGGCCGCATCGTCGGTAACCAGATTTATCCCCTCGACAGTCTCAAGGAGCCTGTGCGTCTGGCTTCCGGGCTCAACAAGGACAAGACCCTCGACGGTCCTTCGCAGTTGCGCGGACTCAACGCCTTGGCGCGCTTCGGCGAACTGGTGCGCGGCTTCGATGGCGGCGCCGTACGCGCTGTCGCGACCAACACCTTGCGCGTGGCGAAAAATGCGCCGCAGTTCATGGTCGAGGCCGAAGCCGCGCTCGGCTTTCCCATCGAGGTGATCGCCGGACGCGAGGAGGCGCGGCTGATCTATCTCGGCGTCGCGCATACCTTGCCCAATCCGCATACCCAGCAATTGGTCGTCGATATCGGCGGCGGTTCCACCGAATTCGTCATTGGCCGGAATTTCCAGCCGCAGTTGCTGGAGTCTCTCTACATGGGCTGCGTCAGCTTCTCGCTGCGCCACTTTCCCGGCGGGCGCGTCGACCGCAAGGGCATGAAGGAGGCGGAACTCGCCGCGCGCAAGGAGTTGCAGGCCATCGTCCATGCCTATCAGACCGCCGGATGGGAAGAAGCGGTGGGCTCTTCCGGCACCGCCAAGGCCATTGTCGATCTGATCGAGATGAACGGCCTCAATCCCGGCGGTGCCAGCGGCATCACCCGCGTCGGCCTCGATAGGCTGCGTGGCCTGCTGATCGATGCCGGCGACGTGAATAACCTCGGTCTCGACGGCCTGCGCCCCGACCGCGTGCCGGTGCTGCCCGGTGGCATCGCCATCATGTCGGCGGTGTTCCGCGAGTTCGGCCTCGAATGCATGACCTTCTCGGAAGGTGCGCTGCGCCTGGGCGTACTCTACGACCTGCTCGGCCGCTACCACCACGAGGACTTGCGCGAAGCCACCGTCGGCGAATTCATGCAGCGCTACGAAGTCGACCACCGCCAGGCGGCGCGCGTCGGCCGTACCGCGTTGCGCTTGTTGGCGGAAATGAATCCCGAACTGGCGACGACCGGCCATCCCGATGTCCAGACGCTCTCCTGGGCCGCGCGTCTTCACGAGATCGGCATTTCCGTCGCCCATTCGAGCTATCACAAGCACAGCGCCTACGTCCTCGAAAACGCCGACATGCCGGGCTATTCCAAACGCGACCAGCAGCGTCTGGCGCGCATCGTCCTTGCCCACCGCGGCAAGCTTGAGCGCGTGCAGGCGGTGACGCGCGAGGCCTCCGACTGGATGCTGATCTTTGCCCTGCGCATCGCCGCGCTGCTGCACCGTTCGCGCGACGACGCCGCCGAGGCGCCGGTGACGGCAGGCGTCACGCCCACCGGTTTCGTGTTGACACTGGATGCCGACTGGCTGAAGTCCTCTCCGCTGACCGCTGCGGCGCTTGATGACGACGCCAAGCAATGGGCTGGCCTGGGCTCCGAACTGCACTTGCGCAAGCGGCGCTGAAGCGCTCAGCGTGGCCGTTGCGGCGCTGCTGGCGTACGATGCGATCAGCCGGCGGGTATGGCCAGCGCGGGCGAGGCGACCATGGCGACGAAACTTGCCTCGGTCAACGTCGCCGGCCGGTTGAGCAGGGTGGCGATCTGCACCGGCGCGGCCGCTCCCAGGCGCCCATCGCTGTCGTACCACAGCCCGCCGGTCTGATCGTCGTAGCGCAGGCGCTGCGCATCGCTGGCGAACACAGCGCCTTGCGCGAAGACGCCGTTGGCCAGCGTCGCGTTCTGGAATAGCGGGTATGCGTTTGGCACCAGGCCGATGCGGTCGCCCTCGGCGGCGTTGAAATCGCGGATCGCCGCCACCATGTTCGCCACGCGGTCGATGACGAAGGTATCCGCCCCGGCGCCGCCCTCGAAGCTGTCCTGTCCGCCGCCGCCCCGCAACTCGTCGTTGCCGTCCATGCCATGAATCACGTTGTCGGCGCCGTTGCCCATCAGTCGATTGTCCAGAGAATTGCCGGCGACGATGACGGGCGTGCCGCCTATGGCAAGCATGTTCTCGACGTTGTCCGGCGTTTGCACGGTGGGGTGCGGAATCAGCCGGCCCAGGCCGAACAGGGAAAGCACGCCGCGCAGAACGCGCGCTTCGCGCTTTTCGCCGATGTCCGCCTGAACGGTATCGTTGCCCGCGCCGGACGCCTCTATCACCTGATCGCCCCGGTCGTCGACGACGTAGCTGTCGTTGCCGGCACCCCCCGCCATCGTGTCGGCGCCTGGGCCGCCTTCCAGCATGTCGTCGCCGTTGCCGCCGCTGAGGCTGTCATTCCCGCTCTGCCCGCGCATGATGTCCGCTCCCGTCGTACCGAGGAGGGCATCGTTTGCCGCGGTGCCGTTCTGTATCGCCGGAGCAATACCGAAAGACGTGTCTATACTGCCGTCGGGGTTATAGGCGGCAAGGGCGATGTCCATGTCGCTGCCGTTGTAGCGGCTTCCCGCCACCAGTATCTTGCCGTCGGCGCGGACCACCAGGCTGTAGGCAGTATCCGAACTGCCGCCGAAGTCGCTGACGACCATGCCGCCGCTGCCGAAGCTTCCGTCCAGGCTGCCGTCGACGTTGTAGCGGGCGAGGACGAAATCCTCCTGGTGGCCGACCGCGCCGAGAACATAGCTCGCCAGCAGGATTTTGCCGTCCGTCTGGATCGTCATGCTGACGGTCTGATACTCGTAGGCCATCCCCAGCGGCGTGACGACCCTGCCGGCACTGCCGAAGCCCGTGTCGAGGCTGCCGTCGGCGTTGTAGCGCACCAGCGAAAAACTGTAGGAGGCGTTGTCGTCGTCGCTGATGCCTGCCAGCAAAATCCGTCCGTCCGCCTGCAAGGCGACGCTTTGTCCCACGTCGTTGATCGTTCCGACATCCGTGACGACCATGCCGCCGCTGCCGAAGGTCGTATCGAGGGAGCCGTCGGCCTGGTAGCGGGCGAGCGCGAAGTCGGCCCGGTTGCTCGTCGACGCATCGACGCGGTAACCCGCCACCAGTATTTTTCCGTTCGCCTGCAATACGAGGGCATTGCCCCAATCGCAACTCGACAATCCAAAGTCGGTGGCGACTTCTCCGCCGTTGCCGAAGCTGATGTCGAGGCTGCCGTCGGCGTTGTAGCGCAGCAGGGAAAAGTTGGTGTCGGCAATCGAGGCGAGGCTGTAACCCGTCGTGAGGATCTTGCCGTCCGGCTGCATGACCACCGCGGTGGCGTTGCTGGACGTCGCGTGCAGGGTGGTCAGTGTGCCGCCGTTGCCGAAGCTGCCGTCCTGGCTGCCGTCGGTGTTGTAGCGGGCCAGCGCCGACCTGACGATGCCGCCGCTGGCGGTGCTGCCGGCAACGACGATACGGCCGTCCGCCTGTACCGCGGTTCCGCTTATGCCGTCGTCTGCGCCGCCGAAGTCCGTTACGACCGCGCCGCCGTTGCCGAAAGCGGTATCGAGGCTGCCGTCGGCGTTCACGCGAACGAGAACGAAGTTCCTGTTGGCGATGCCGCTGTATCCGCCGATGAGTATCTTGCCGTCGGCCTGGAAGGCGACGCTGCGGGCCTCGTTGTAGTCCATGCCGATATCTATGGCGAGCAGCCCGTTGTTGACCTCAAGCGTCGGCGCGGTATTGGCGGGAAGGCTGGCGGCGTAGCCGTCCGGCGACAAGGCCGCGGTGTCGACCTCGCCGCTGCGGGCTTCCAGGTTCCAGTTGCCGCCCAGCGCGCTTGCGCCGGTAGGATCGATGGACGCCGCCACATCCGCGCCGGTGAATCGGCCGAGGGCCTGGATGAACTGCTGCCCGGCAAGGCCTTGCGCGATATTGCAGCCATAGAGCAGCAGGTCCCCGTCGCTGCTCAGTGCCCCGCCGATGTCGGCCAGGGCGCCGGCATAGCCCGGCAGTGCGGCGAGGTTCAGTACGCTACGGCCGAGATAGAGCGTTCCTACGGCACCGTGGGAAAAAATATGTATCGCAGACAGGCCGGTGCGGCCGCGCAGGGTATCGGCAAGTTGCGCGATGCCGTCTTGTTCCGCGTCCAGCGTCAGCACCTCGGCATCCGCCGGCAGCCCGGTTAGCAGGGCTTCCTTATCATCGAGCCTGGGGTCTATGACTATCAGGGTGCGGGCCATATGGCTTCCGATCGGCGAAATTTCGTGGCGGGATTATCCGCCTGGCGTGTCGTGTGGCCTGTGCAATGCGTCAGCTTGTCGTGCAAATTGTTCGGCCGCGCGCGCCGCCGCCATTCCGGCGATTCGCGAGTTGGCCGCCGGACATCGCTGCGTCATTCGTACCGCTATAATCCGATCCCTTCCCTGATCTCGGCGACAGCGCATGACGGCAGCCCGCATTGCAGTCGTATACCGCGCCGACGCCGGACGCAATGTCGTTCTGAGCGGGCGCTGGACGCTGGCGGACATTGCCGGGCAGACCGAGGCCCTTATGCGCGAACTGGGCAGTCACGCCGGTGCGGCGCAGACCACCTGGAACTGCACCGACATCGAGGCGCTCGACAGCGCCGGCGCCTTGCTGCTGTGGCGCGCCTGGGGCAGGGCGCTGCCGGCGCTTCTGGTGGCGCGGCCGGAGCAACTGCATGTATTCGAGCGCATCGGTGCCGCCGACCGCATGAAGCGGACAGGCGTAGCGCCGGCCTCGCCGCTGGAATGGCTGATCGGCATAGGTCGCGTCGCCTTGGCGGTGCGCCGCCAACTGGCAGACTTCCTCGCCCTGATCGGCCAAATTGTTCTCGACCTGCTGCATGTCGCGCGCTTTCCGCAGGACCTGCCGCAACGCGAAATTTTCGCCAACCTCTACAAGGGCGGCGTGCGGGCAATGCCGGTGACGGCGCTGGTCGGCTTCCTGATCGGCATCGTGCTTTCCTATCTGTCGGCTTTGCAGTTGAAGCTGCTGGGGGCCGATATCTTCATCGTCAACATCCTCGGCTTCGGGATAGTGCGAGAACTGGGACCGGTGCTGGTGGCCGTGCTGGTGGCGGGCCGCTCCGGCTCGGCGATGACTGCGCAGTTGGGCGTCATGCGCGTCACCGAGGAAATCGACGCCTTGGCGACCATGGGCGTATCGCGCAGCCTGCGTCTGGTGTTTCCCAAGGTCGCGGCGCTGGCGCTGGCGATGCCCTTGCTGGTGTTGTGGACGACGGCCATCGCGCTCGTCGGCGGCATGGTGGCGGCGAACCTGCAACTCGATATCGGCTACGGCTATTTCTTTCTGGAGTTGCCCAAGGCGGTTCCCGTGTCCAATCTCTGGATCGGTCTGGCAAAAGGGGTGATCTTCGGCATCTTCGTCGCCTTGGTCGCCTGTCACTTCGGCTTGCGCGTGCGGCCCAACACCGAAAGCCTTTCGGCCAACACGACGGCCTCGGTGGTGACGGCAATCACCGTCGTCATACTGCTCGACGCCGTGTTCGCCGTCGCCACGCGCCATATCGGACTGCCCTTGTGACGCCCGTCGTTTCCATTCGCGACCTGTACACCCGCTTCGGCGAGGTCTGGATACATCGCGGCCTCGATCTCGACGTCGAGCGCGGCGAGTTGGTGTCGCTGGTGGGCGGTTCCGGCAGCGGCAAGACCACGCTGTTGCGGCAGATGGTCGGTCTCATGACGCCAGACCGCGGCGAGATACGGTTGTTCGGCGAGCCGCTGTTTGGCGGCGGGCTGCGCGCACGGGCGTTGCGGCGGCGCTTCGGCGTGCTGTTCCAGCATGGTGCCCTGTTCTCCGCGTTCAGCGTGTTCGACAACATTGCCTTTCCGCTGCGGGAGATGAAACAGTTCGACGAGGCCATGATCCACGATCTGGTCATGCTCAAGCTCGACATGGTCGAGCTGCTGCCGCGCCATGCCTGGCTCACGCCGGCGGAGCTTTCCGGCGGCATGGTCAAGCGTGTGGCGCTGGCGCGTGCACTGGCGCTCGAACCCGAACTGCTGCTGCTCGACGAGCCGACCGCCGGCCTCGATCCCGACCGTTCCGACAGCTTCGTGCGCCTGATCCGCATGCTGGGACACGAACTCGGCCTCACCGTCATTTTCGCCACCCACGACCTCGACACGCTGGCCGGCCTGTCCACGCGGGTGGCTGTGCTGGCCGAGCAGCGCATCGTCGCCTATGGCACGGTCGAGACGATCATGCACATCGACCACCCGTTTATCCACAACTTCTTTCTGTCCGAGCGCAGCGTTCGCGCGCTCAAAAATGTGAGGCAAGACTGATATGGAGAATCGCTCCCATGCGCTCGCTGCCGGCGTTTTCGTCTTGCTGCTGGGGATTGCGGCGGTATTGGCCGTCTGGTTCTTCGGCGGCCGGCGCGACCTCTCCGAGACCTATATTCTGGAAACGCGCAGGAACGTTACCGGCCTCAATCTTCAGGCGCAGGTGCGCTACCGCGGCATTCGCGCCGGCAAGGTGACCACTATCGAACCCGACGTCAATGACCCGCGCGTCATCCTTGTCACCGTCAACCTCGACGCGCGCTATCGGCTCACCCGCTCGACCACGGCGCAACTCGGCTATCAAGGCATTACCGGCCTGGCTTATGTCCAGATAGAGGACGATGGTACGAGCCGCGACTATCTCGACACCACCGGCGCGCCGCCGCGCATTGCGCTGAAGCCGACGCTGCTGGATTCTCTCGGCGACAAGGCCGGCGATATCGTCGCTCAGGTTGCGGAGCTGTCCAAACGCTTGAACGCGCTGCTGGACGACAAGAACGCCAAGCACTTTGCGCAGACGCTGGAAAACGTCGCCGCCGGATCGGAAGGGCTCAAGCAGGTGCCGCAGCTTGTTGCCGCCATGCGCGAAACCCTTTCGGAGGCCAATCTCAAACGCCTCGGCGCCATTCTTGCCCATGCGGAGAAAGGCGCCAGCGAGGCGGCGCCGCTGGCGGCCGAGGCGCGCGCCATGGTGGCGGCCATGACGGCCTTGTCCGCAAAGTTGGACAGATTCGTCGATAACGGCGGCGGCCAGGTCACGCAGGCGACGCTGCCGCAGTTCAACCTGCTGCTGAAGGAGCTCACGGCCAATTCGCGCCAACTGACGCGGCTGCTCGATACGCTTGCCGACGATCCGCAGGCGCCCCTCTTCGGCAAGGAAGCGCCCAAGCCCGGTCCCGGCGAATCCGGGTTCGTCTCGCCCGCCAGTAAGGAAAACTAGCCATGCGACTATTGCTCGTTGTTTTCGCCGCCCTCGCGCTGGTCGCCTGCGGCGGCAATGCCCACCGGGCAGAAACCGCCAGCTTCGATCTCGGCGTCGCCAGTCCCGTCTGGAAGCCGGCAAGTCCGCCGCTGCGCGCCGTCGGCGTATTCGCGCCCTCCTGGCTGGCGACCACGGCCATCCAATACCGCCTGCTCTATGCGGACGCCATGCGTCGCGCGGCCTACGCGCAAAGCCGCTGGGCGGCACCGCCGGGGGAGTTGATCGAGCGCGCGCTCGACCGCCAGACCTTTGCTCCCGGCGGCTGCCTGCTGCGGCTGGATATCGACGAACTGGCGCAGGTCTTCGATTCGCCGCAAGCGAGCCGGACTTTGCTGGACGTGCGCGCCAGCCTGGTGGCGCCGGATGGCGGCACGGTTCTGGCGAGAAAAGCCTTTTCGGTCGCACCTTCGGCACCGACGCCGGATGCTCGCGGCGGTGTCATTGCTGCCGGCGCGGCGGTGCAGGAACTCGGCGGCAAACTCGGTGCATGGCTTGCCGATCTGGCGCGCGCGAGTCCGCTCGTTACCGAGCGCTGCCGTGCCGGCTGAACGAGCGCAGACTCCGGCAAGGCCGTTGCGGCCGAGTAGCGGATAATCTGCTTCCGGATAACGTAGCGGAGATTCCGATGAGCGCCGAACTTCACCCCCAAGAGAGCGAACACCTTCTGTTGCGCGCCGACGCCGGTGGCGTGGCGACGCTGACGCTGAACCGGCCCGGCCAGTTCAACGCCCTGTCCGAGGAATTGCTCGACGAACTGCAAGCCGCGCTCGATGCCATCGCTGCGGACGCCACTGTGCGTGCCGTGGTGATTGCCGGTGCCGGCAAGGCCTTCTGTGCCGGGCATGATCTCAAGCAGATGCGCGCCAATCACGACAAGGCGACCATGCAGAAGCTGTTCAAGCAGTGCGGTCGCGTGATGACAACGATCAGCCAGATGCCGCAGCCGGTGATCGCGCGCATCCACGGCATTGCCACCGCCGCCGGCTGCCAACTGGTGGCGGCGTGCGATCTTGCCGTGGCGGCGGACGTGGCGCGCTTCGCCGTTTCCGGCATCAACGTAGGCCTGTTCTGCGCGACGCCTGCGGTGGCGCTGTCGCGCAATGTCGGGCGCAAGCAGGCGCTGGAAATGTTGTTGACCGGCGACTTCATTGATGCGGACGAAGCGCTGCGGCGCGGTCTGGTCAATCGTGTGGTGTCGCCAGACCAGTTGGACGCCGCAGTGACGAAGCTCACCGCTTCGATCTGCGGCAAGTCCGCTGCCGCCGTTGCCATGGGCAAACAGATGTTCTATCGCCAACTGGAGATGGGCCTCGATGCCGCGTATCAGTTGGCCGCCGAAACCATGGCCTGCAACATGATGGACGCGGATGCGGCGGAAGGCATCGACGCCTTCATGCAGAAGCGCAAGCCGCAGTGGCAGCCGGTGTAGCGTTTTGTCATTGTGTGGATCGGGACTGGCGAACGACGTGCCGGAAGCCAGGGGATTCGAGGTTAGAATATGGCCATGAATCAGAACAGGTCGGAGCTTATGTTGTCAGGCGGTGCCCGGTGATGCGCGAACCGTGGGTGAGCAAGTATGCATTCGGTATCGATGAAATCGACAGCCAGCATCAGGCCTTGTTCGAATTCATCGCCAAGCTGGAAGCTGCGATCCCGACCAGCGACAGTTGGGTCGTGGTGCAGCAGACGCTCAATGATTTGAGCTACTGGGCGCGCATACACTTTGCCGTCGAGGAAAGTCTGATGCGGCTGATGAAGTTCCCCGAACTCGAAAACCATATCGAGACCCACGCCGATTTCATGAATACGATCGCGCGGCTGAAGAAACAGTCGTTGCGCAAGGACATTGCGCGCGACACCTCACGTTTCCTCAACGACTGGCTGCGGCACCACATCGATATCGAGGACAGGAAGTACGCCGAACACATGATCGCCCGCTGCCGTCTGACCGACGAGCACTGATCGTTCTTCTCGCCTCAGATGGCGGCAAATGCCGCCGGACCGGCACGTTCCGCAAGATAGCCCAGACCCAGTGCCGGCAAAGCCGCATGCAGTCTTTCCGGCCGAGCCGTGGCGAAAAGCTTCAAGCGGGCCTGACCCTGCCGTGCGCCGGCGAGGCGTACCACCTGGCGTGCAACCGCCTCCGCGACGTCTACGAGTTCGGCACGCCCGGCGACGATGACGGCGAGCGTCGGCGCCAGAAAGCTGTAGTGGGTGCAGCCAAGGACGATCCGGTCGGCGCCCGCCGCCAGCAAGGGTTCGAGTTTCATCCGAATTTCGGTGGCGAACGCCGGGCCGTCGAGGTGCAGGGTTTCCACGCGGGTTGCCCAGCCGGGGCAGGGTTCGACATGGACTTCCACGCCCTGGGCGTGTTCGCGGATCAGGTGGGCGAGGCGTTCGCTCCGGGCAGTCGATTCGGTGGCCAGCACGGCGATGTGACGCGAGACGCTTGTTTGCGCGGCGGGCTTGACACCCGGTTCGACGCCGACGACCGGGATGCCGTGCAATTCGTTGCGCAGCGCCTGCACTGCCGCCGCCGTGGCCGTATTGCAAGCGACGACAATCAGGTCGCAGCCCTGTTCGACCAGGAAGCGGCCGATGGCAGCGACACGGCCGCGTATGAAGCCGTCGTTCCTGCTGCCGTAAGGCACGTGGGCGGTATCGGCGAGATAGGCAAGGTCGGCGCGCGGACACGCGCGGGCGATGGCGGCCAGCACCGAAAGGCCGCCCAGCCCGGAGTCGAAGACGCCGATCATGTTAAGAGCGGACTAACCACGGCGACACGGCGGGCACGGCGGAAGTGGAATTTCGATGCAGAGCGACTTTGGTTTCGCCGTGCCCGCCGTGTCGCCGCCGTTCAATTTCAAGCCGCCACCGGAATCTTGCCGATCTTGATGCGCCATTCCTGCGGGCCGGTCTCGTGCACCGAGGTGCCGCTGGAATCGACGGCCACGGTGACCGGCATGTCCTTGACGTCGAACTCGTAGATCGCTTCCATGCCGAGGTCGGCAAAGCCGACGACCCTGGCGGCCTTGATCGCCTTGGCAACGAGGTAGGCGGCACCGCCCACGGCCATCAGATACGCCGACTTGTGCTTCTTGATCGACTCGATGGCGACGGGGCCGCGCTCCGACTTGCCGATCATGGAGATCAGGCCGGTTTGCGACAACATCATTTCCGTGAACTTGTCCATGCGCGTTGCCGTGGTCGGGCCGGCCGGGCCCATCACTTCGTCCCGTACCGGGTCGACCGGGCCGACGTAGTAGATGACGCGGTTGGTGAAATCCACCGGCAGCTTCTCGCCTTTGGCCAGCATGTCGGCAATGCGCTTGTGGGCTGCGTCGCGGCCGGTGAGCATCTTGCCGTTCAACAGCAGCACCTGACCGGGCTTCCACGTAGCGACTTCGGCGGCAGTCAGCGTGTCGAGGTTCACGCGCGTCGCGACGTTGGTGTCGGCCTGCCAGGTCACCTTGGGCCAGTCGGCCAGCGAGGGCGGCGTCAGTACTGCCGGGCCGGAGCCGTCGAGGTGGAAGTGCACATGGCGCGTCGCCGCGCAGTTGGGAATCATCGCCACCGGCAAGGAGGCGGCGTGGGTCGGATAGTCGAGGATCTTGACGTCGAGCACGGTGGTCAGCCCGCCCAGGCCCTGTGCGCCGATGCCGAGTGCATTGACCTTCTCGTAGAGTTCGAGGCGCAGTTCCTCGACGCGGTTCTTCGCGCCGCGGGCCTGGAGTTCGTGGATGTCGACCGGCGCCATCAGCGACTCCTTGGCCAGCAGCATGGCCTTTTCCGGCGTGCCGCCGATGCCTATGCCCAGAATGCCCGGCGGGCACCAGCCGGCGCCCATGGTCGGCACGGTTTTGAGTACCCAGTCGACAATCGAATCCGACGGGTTGAGCGCATAGAACTTCGACTTGTTCTCCGAGCCGCCGCCCTTGGCCGCACAGATCACCTCGACGTGGTGGCCGGGCACGATTTCGTAATGGACGACGGCCGGGGTGTTGTCTTTCGAGTTCTTGCGCGCACCGGCGGGGTCGAGCAGCACCGAGGCGCGCAGCTTGTTGTCCGGATGGTTGTAGGCGCGGCGTACGCCTTCATCGACCATTTCCTGCACCGAGAGCTTGGCGTCCCAGCGCACGTCCATGCCGACCTTGAGGAAGACTACGGCGATGCCCGTATCCTGGCAGATCGGCCGGCGGCCCTCGGCGCACATGCGCGAGTTGGTCAGTATCTGGGCGATGGCGTCCTTGGCGGCCGGGCTCTGTTCGCGTTCATAGGCTTCGCCCAGCGCCTTGATGAAGTCGAGCGGATGGAAATAGCTGATGTACTGGAAGGCGTCGGCGATGGAGGAGACAAAATCGTCCTGGCGGATGGTGGTCATGGTGGCCCCGTGGTCTGTGTTCAGTGTTTTCCGTCCGACAGGGTCTGCACCATGATCTTGTCGGTGTAGGCGATGGCGATCGCCGAGAGCAGGAAGGAAACGTGGATGGCGATCTGGGCGATGATGACGCGGTCTTCGGTATGGCCGGCGTTGATGAAGGTGCGCAGCAGGTGGATCGATGAAATGCTGATTAGCGCCACCGCCAGCTTGACCTTGAGCACGCCGGCATTGACGTGGGACAGCCATTCGGGCTGGTCGGGGTGGCCTTCGAGGTCGAGGCGCGAAACGAAGGTTTCGTAGCCGCCGATGATGACCATGATCAGCAGGTTGGCGATCATGACCACGTCGATCAGGCCCAGCACGATCAGCATCACCTCGTTTTCGCTGAGGTTGCCGGCCTTGGTCACCAGGATCGCCAGTTCGTGCATGAACTGGTACACATAGACGCCCTGAGCGACGATCAGGCCCAGATAGAGCGGCGCTTGTAGCCAGCGGCTCCAGAAGATGAAGGATTCGAGGTGCTTGACGGTATTGTTCATGACGTATTTGGAGGGACCTAAAGAACCGCGCCGATTCTATCATCGGCCCAGTCCGCCGCTTCGCCATGGATATGCCGTAAGTGGCGTGTAAGATACTTCCGTTCTAATCAGCGGATAAAATCAGCTGTTCCGTGTGCCGTTACCGACACTTACAGGGGGTGCCGTCGCGGACCGGGTTGCGGTTATCTGACTATCCCTGTGTGCCAAGCTAGAGGAGAGGTGTAGATGTCATCGTCGATCGAGTCGGTTCTCCAGGAAAATCGCATATTCAATCCCTCGGCCGAAGTTGTCGCCAAGGCCACTATTTCCGGCATGGCGGCCTACCAGGCCCTGTGCAAGGAAGCCGAGACGGACTACCCCGGCTACTGGGCGCGTCTGGCCCGGGAGCATGTGGTCTGGCAGCAGCCTTTCACCCAGTCGCTGGACGAATCCGAGGCGCCGTTCTACAAGTGGTTTGCCGACGGCAAGCTCAACGTCTCCTACAACTGCCTGGACAAGAATGTCGAGGCCGGCCTGGGCGACAAGGTTGCCATCATTTTCGAGGCCGACGACGGCAAGGTCGCCAGGGTCACCTACAAGGAACTGCTGACCCGCACGGCCCAGTTCGCCAACGCGCTGAAGGCCCATGGCATCAGGAAGGGCGACCGCGTCCTCATCTACATGCCGATGTCCGTCGAGGGTGTGGTTGCCATGCAGGCCTGCGCCCGCATCGGCGCGATCCACTCGGTGGTGTTCGGCGGCTTCTCCGCCAAGTCGGTGCAGGAGCGCATCCAGGATGCCGGCGCCGTGGCCGTCATTACTGCCGACGAGCAGGCCCGTGGCGGCAAGCACATTCCCTTGAAGCCCGCCGTCGATGACGGCATTGCCATGGGCGGCTGCGAGTCGATCAAGACCGTGATCGTCTATAAGCGCACCGGCGGCGCCTGCAACATGGTTGCCGGCCGCGACATCTGGTGGCAGGACGCCGTCGCCGACCAGTCCGAGACCTGCGAGCCCGAGTGGGTCGATGCCGAGCATCCGCTGTTCCTGCTCTACACCTCCGGTTCCACCGGCAAGCCCAAGGGCGTCCAGCACTCCTCCGGCGGCTATCTGCTGCATGCGATTCTGACCATGAAGTGGACTTTCGACATCAAGCCGGAAGACACCTTCTGGTGCACGGCCGACATCGGCTGGGTCACGGGCCACACCTACATCACCTATGGCCCGCTCGCCTGCGGCGCCACCGAGATCGTGTTCGAGGGCGTGCCCACCTACCCGGATGCCGGCCGCTTCTGGAAGACCATCCAGGACCATAAGGTCAACATCTTCTACACCGCGCCGACGGCCATCCGTTCACTGATCAAGGCCGCCGACGTCAACCCGGCGGCGCATCCGAAGAACTACGATCTCACCAGCCTGCGCATCCTCGGCACGGTGGGCGAGCCGATCAACCCCGAAGCCTGGATGTGGTACTACAACAACATCGGCGGCGCCCGTTGTCCCATCGTCGATACCTTCTGGCAGACGGAAACCGGCGGCCACATGATTACGCCGCTGCCGGGCGCCACGCCGCTGGTGCCGGGTTCGTGCACGCTGCCCTTCCCGGGCATACAGGCCGCCATCGTCGACGAGACCGGCCACGACGTCGAGTGGGGCAAGGGTGGCTTCCTGGTCGTCAAGAAGCCCTGGCCGTCGATGATACGCACCATCTGGGGCGACCCCGAGCGCTTCAAGAAGTCCTACTACCCGGTCGATTTCGGCGGCAAGCTGTATCTGGCCGGCGACGGCGCGATACGCGACGCCAAGACCGGCTACTTCACCATCATGGGCCGCATCGACGACGTGCTCAACGTCTCCGGCCACCGCATGGGCACGATGGAAATCGAGTCCGCGCTGGTGTCCAACCCGATGGTGGCCGAAGCCGCCGTGGTTGGCCGTCCCGACGACCTCACCGGCGAGGCGATCTGCGCCTTCGTCGTGCTGAAGCAGCACCGGCCGACCGGCGACGAGGCTCACAAGATCGCCAACGACCTGCGCAACTGGGTCGGCAAGGAGATCGGCCCCATCGCCAAGCCCAAGGACATCCGCTTCGGCGATAACCTGCCCAAGACGCGTTCGGGCAAGATCATGCGCCGTCTGCTGCGTTCGCTGGCCAAGGGTGAAGACATCACGCAGGACGTTTCCACGTTGGAAAACCCCGCGATCCTGGAGCAACTCAAGCAAACGATCTGAGGTTCCCGCGGGGTTTCAGTGCAGGCTAACTTCCCGGGTTTTCGGGAAGTTAAGCGCGAAGCGCGGCCGAAACTAAAACCCCGCGATCCTCGAACAGCTCAAGCAAACGATTTGATCCGGGATTTCCGGACACAAGGGAAAGGGCGCTCCGGCGCCCTTTTTTTCCGCCTCAGGCCGTAAAATCGGGACGGGAAGGGGGAGGGATGAATCGTTCGCGTATGACCGCACAGCGACTGGCAGCGTTGTTCCTGCTGGGTTGCGCGCTGTTCAATTATCCGCTGCTGGCCTTGTTCAACCGGGCGGCGGAAGTACTCGGTATCCCGCTTCTGTACGCCTACGTGTTCGGCAGTTGGCTCGTGCTGATTCTCCTCATGGCCGTTGCCATCGAGCGGCGCGAGGACTAGATTCGCGATGCTCCAGGGCTGGGTCATCGTTGCCGTCTCCTTCGCCTACCTCGGGGTGCTGTTCGCCATCGCCTATCGCGCCGACCGTCGCGCCGACGCCGGCCGTTCGCTGATCGCCAACCCGACCATCTACGCGCTGTCTCTGGCCGTCTATTGCACCACCTGGACCTTCTACGGCAGCGTCGGGCGTGCGGCGGCCACCGGTATCGGTTTCCTGCCGATCTACCTCGGGCCGACGCTGATGTTCTCGCTCGGCTGGTTCGTCCTGCACAAGATCGTGCGCGTCGCCAAGGCCAACCGCATCACCTCGATTGCCGACTTCGTCGCTTCGCGCTATGGCAAGAGCCAGTTGCTCGGCGGTCTGGTTACGGTGATCGCGGTGGTCGGCATCATTCCCTATATCGCGCTCCAGTTGAAGGCCGTCTCCAACAGCTTCACCATCCTGGTCAACTTCCCGGAGATCGTCATGCCGGCCAAGGCCGGCGCGGTGCCGCTGTTGCAGGACAGCGCGCTCTATGTGGCGGCCATACTCGCCGCCTTCACCATTCTGTTCGGCACGCGCCATCTCGATGCCACCGAGCGGCACGAAGGCATGGTCGCGGCCATCGCCTTCGAGTCGGTGGTCAAGCTGGTGGCTTTTCTCGCCGTCGGTCTCTACGTGACCTTCGGCATCTACGACGGCTTCGCCGATATTTTCGATCGCGCCCAGGCCGTGCCGCGCCTGGCGGCGCTGATGGTGACCGGCGACACCGCCGCCGGCTACGGCAGTTGGGCGGCGCTGACTTTCCTCTCGATGATGTCGGTGTTGTTGCTGCCGCGCCAGTTCCAGATCGCGGTGGTCGAAAACGTCGACGCCGCCCATGTGCGCCGGTCGGTCTGGTTGTTCCCGCTCTACCTGTTCCTCATCAACATCTTCGTCCTGCCCATCGCTCTGGGTGGTCTGCTGCATTTCAAGAGCGGCGTCGATGCCGACACCTTCGTTCTGACGCTGCCGATGGCCCACCAGCAGGAGGCGCTGGCGCTGCTGGTGTTCATCGGCGGGCTGTCCGCCGCCACGGGCATGGTGATCGTCGAGACCATCGCCTTGTCGACCATGGTCTGCAACGACCTCGTCATGCCGGTGCTGCTGCGGATAAAGGCGCTCGGGTTGCACCGGCGGCGCGACCTCTCGGGCCTGCTGCTCGAAATCCGTCGCTGGGCGATTGCCGCGATTCTGATGCTGGGCTACATCTATTTCCGTGCCGCGGGAGAAGCCTATGCCCTGGTCGGCATCGGCCTCATTTCCTTCGCCGCGGTTGCCCAGTTCGCGCCGGCGGTGTTCGGCGGCCTCTACTGGAAAGGCGGTACCCGCGACGGCGCGCTGGCCGGCCTGGTCTGCGGCTTCGCGGTCTGGTCGTATACGCTGCTGCTGCCGTCCTTTGCGAAGTCCGGCTGGCTGCCGGGGGATTTCATGACCCAAGGACTGCTCGGGGTCGAACTGCTGCGGCCGCAACAACTGTTCGGCCTGACCGGGCTCGACGAGATCAGCCATTGCCTGCTCTGGAGCCTGTTCGCCAACTTCGGCGCCTATATCGGCGTCTCCTTGCTGCGCCCGCCCGAGGCGCGCGAGGCGCTCCAGGCCACGCTGTTCGTCGATGCCGTGCGTGAGCGCGGCGGTCCGGCGGGCTGGCGCGGCGGCGCCCGCGTTGCCGACCTGCTGCCGCTTGCCGGCCGCTTCGTCGGGCCGGAACGCGCCCAGGAAGCCTTCGCGCGCCATGCGCGGGTGCGCGGGCTGGCCGCAGTCGGCGACCTGCCTGCCGACGCCGAACTGGTCCATTTCGCCGAGAGCCTGCTTGCCGGCGCCATCGGCTCGGCCTCGGCGCGCGTCATGGTGGCCTCCGTCGTCCAGGAGGAGCCGCTGGGACTCGACGAAGTGATGAACATCCTCGACGAGGCCTCGCAGATACGCGCCTACAGTCGCGAACTTGAACAGAAGTCGACGGAACTGGAGCGGGCGACGGCGGAACTGCGCGCTGCCAACCGGCAGTTGCAGGAACTCGACCGCATGAAGGACGACTTCATCTCCACGGTGACCCACGAACTGCGTACGCCGCTGACCTCGATCCGCGCGTTTTCCGAAATGCTCCACGACGATCCGCGCATCGACCTGGCCGAACGCAAGCGTTTCCTTGGCATCATCCTCGGCGAAACCGAGCGCCTCTCAAGGCTCATCAACCAGATACTCGATCTGGCCAAGCTCGAATCCGGGCGTGCCGAATGGACGTCGTCCGAAATCGATCTGGCCGCGGTGGTCAAGGAGTCCGTCGATTCCCTCGGTCAACTGTTCCGCGACAAAGGCATCGCCGTCGGCCTGAATCTGCCGTCGGCGCAAATCGCTGTTCATGCGGACAAGGACAGGCTGATTCAAGTCATGATCAACCTGCTGTCCAACGCCGTGAAGTTCGTCGCCCCGCAAACCGGACGGGTGGCGATAACGGTTGCCGTCACGGGCGGCGAAGTCAGGGTCGTGGTTGCCGACAACGGCCCCGGCATCCGGCCCGAGGACCGTGAATCCATTTTCGAGAAATTCCGCCAGGGCGGCCAGGACGTGATGACCGACAAGCCTCAGGGCACCGGCTTGGGCCTGCCGATCAGCCGGCAGATCGTCGAGTATTTCGGCGGACGCCTTTGGGTCGAAAGCGAGCCGGGGCAGGGGGCCAGATTCGTTTTCACGCTGCCCGTGTCGGGGAAGTCATAATTACAGGCTGTTGGAGGAGACCATGGGAAAACGCATACTGATCGTCGATGACGAGCCGAACATCGTCATTTCGCTGGAGTACCTGATGAAGAAGGAAGGCTTCGAGGTCGCCGTCGCGGCCGACGGCGCCGCCGCGCTGGAAATGGTGGCGAGCTTCGCGCCCGATCTGCTTCTGCTCGACGTCATGATGCCGAAGAAATCCGGCTTCGAGGTTTGCCAGGCCTTGCGTGCCGATCCGTCCCAGGCCGGGATCAAGGTGCTGATGCTGACCGCCAAGGGCCGCGAGTCGGAACTCGCCAAGGGCATGGCGCTCGGCGCCGACGCCTATGTCACCAAGCCGTTCTCCACCAAGGATCTGGTGGCGCGCGTCAAGTCCATGCTCGAAATCCTGTGAACGCCCGCATCCGCTTCCTTGTCGCGGCAGCGGTGCTCGGTCTGCTCATGACCGGGCCTTTTCTGGCGACGGTGGCCATTCTGATTGCCGACTTGAAGGATGGCGAGCGGGAGATGGCGGCGGCGATTTTGCTGCCGCGCCTGCCCATAGGCGGGATGATGACCATCATCGGTTTCATCTTTGGCCTCCAGGTATTGCGGCTGCTGTTCAAACAGTACGTTCAGGGCCTGTTGAAAATGGCCGAGGTGCTGCGTTTGATGCTGGGTGCCAACCGCAACTTCCGCGTCGGCGCCGACGACGGGCCGCCCGAGGTGCGCGAACTGGCCCGCGCCGCCAACGACCTGGCGCAGCAGCGCGACGAACTGCTGACCGACGTCGAGGCCCGGATCGGCGCTGCCCTGGCCCAGGTCGAGGAAGAGAAGAACCGGCTGGCGGCGCTGATGTCGGAACTGACCATGGGCGTCGTCGTTTGCAACCTCGACGGCCGCATTCTGCTCTACAACAACCGGGCGCGGCTTCAGTTCAAGGCCCTGGCTCAGGGGCCGACCTCGATGAGTGGCGGCGCCCTGATCGGTCTCGGACGTTCCATCTTTTCCATTCTCGAACGCGGCCAGATCACCCACGCCCTGGAAAACATCCAGTTGCGCATGAACAAGGGCAGTACCGAACCTACGGCGAACTTCATCACCGCCACGCGTCTGGGCCAACTGCTGCGCGTGCAGATGGCGCCGGTGCGCAGCACCGGCGGCGAACGCGGCGCGACGACGGAAATCACCGGCTATGTGCTGATCATCGAAAACATCACCCGCGCCTTCGAGCGCGAGGCGCAGCGCGACCAGGTGCTGCAATCGCTGACCGACGGCAGCCGCGCCTCGCTCGGCAGCGTCCGCGCCGCGGCCGAGACCCTGCTCGACGACCCGGACATGGAGCCGGAAATGCGCAGCCGCTTCGTGCACATCGTCGGCGACGAGGTCATGCGCATGAGCGAGCGCCTCGAACAGACCATGAGCGGCTTTGCCGATTCGCTGAAGACGCGCTGGCCGCTGGAGGACATGCTCGGCATCGACCTCGTCGCCGCCGCGCAACGCAGCATCGAGGACAAGACGGGGCTCGCCACCCGCAGCGACGAACTCGATGACGCGCTCTGGATACGCGCCGACAGCTTCCTGCTGATCCAGGCCATGACCTTCCTGGCGGCGCGCCTGGTCGAGCATTACGAAATTCGCGAACTGCGCTTCCGCCTGTCCGCCGAGGGGCAGATGGCCTTCGTCGACCTGATCTGGTCGGGGCCGCCGTTCTCCTCGGAAACGCTCTACACCTGGGAACTGGAGCCCATGAACATCGGCGCCCAGACCAGCCCGCTGACGCTGCGCGACGTTACCGAGCGCCACGGCGGCGAAATCTGGTACCAGCGCGAGAAGGCCGTCCACCGTGCCTATTTCCGCATCGTGCTGCCGGTGGCAGCCACGCCCGAAACGCTGCCTGAGCAAGGGCATTTGCAGAACGAGAGCCGGCCCGAGTATTACGACTTCGACCTGTTCGGCTTTTCCGACACCAGCATCGATCTCGACCGGCGACTGGCAGAACTCGCCTATTCGGTGTTCGATACCGAAACCACCGGCCTGGAACCTTCGGCGGGCGATGAAATCATCCAGATCGGCGCCGTGCGCATCATCAACGGCCGTTTGCTGCACCGGGAGGTTTTCGACCAGATCATCGACCCGCAGCGCCCGCTCTCGCCTGCCGGCATCGCCATCCACGGCATCACCGAGGACAGAGTGCGCGGGCAGCCGACGATAGATGCGGTGCTGCCCGCCTTCCACGAGTTTTGCCACGAAACCGTGCTGGTGGCGCACAACGCCGCCTTCGACATGCGCTTTCTGCAACTGAAAGAGGCAAGTACCGGCGTCAGCTTCTCGCAGCCCGTGCTCGACACCCTGCTGTTGTCTGCCGTGATCCATCCCAACCAGGAAAGCCACCGTCTGGAGAGCATTGCCGAGCGGCTCGGCATCACCGTCGTCGGCCGCCACACCGCACTCGGCGACGCCTTCGTCACCGGCGAGGTCTTCCTCAAGATGGTGCCGCTCCTGGCCGACATGGGTATCGTCACCCTGCGCCAGGCATTGGAAGCCGCCGAGAAGACGTATTACGCGAGGGTCAAGTATTGAGACAGGCTCTTCCCGCCGGTGAACCGGTTTTTGGTGCCCTGAGCCCGCAATTGGCCGATCTGGTCGTGCGCATCGCGGCCGCCGCGGATGTTGCGACCCTGGCGCACCTCGCCCCGGCGATACGCGAAATCGGCATCGGCCTGGTGGCGGCGGACGCCGGACCGGGCCTGGCGACGCGGGTGATGGCCGACCTCAACGGCCGTCTCGGCGCCCGCGTTCTTGCCGTCGTGGCGCAGGGTCACCGCCTGCCGGCGGCCTCATGGTGCTGGCTGGCCTTCGGTTCGGAAGGGCGCTTCGAGTCGACGTTTCTCACCGACCAGGACAACGGCCTGGTGTTCAGCGCTGCCGGGGTGGCGGAGACACAGGCCATGCGGCAACTGTTCCAGCCCTTTGCTCATGCCGCGAACGAGGCCCTCGATGCCTGCGGCATTCCGCGCTGCAGCGGCGACATCATGGCCGGCAACCCGGCCTGGTGTCTGTCGGTCGAGGAATGGTGCCAGCATTTCTCCGGCTGGATACGCATGCCGACCCCCGCGGCACTGCTTAATGCCACGATCTTTTTCGATTTTCGCGGCACCTCCGGTGATGCCGCGCTGGCGGACGAACTGCGGCGGCACATGCTTGGTCTTACTGCCGCCAACGACGCCTTTATCCGCATGATGGCGGCCAATGCGCTGACCGTGGCGCCGCCGCTCGGCTTGCTCGGCGATCTTGTCGAGGATGTCGATACGGCCGGTGGCATCGACCTGAAGAAGCAGTGCGCACGGCTGTTTGTCGATGCGGCGCGGATATTTGCGCTGGCGGCGGGCTCGCCGGCAGTGGCTACCGTCGAGCGCTTGCGCGCCGCCGCCCGGATGCATACGATGACCGCGGCCGAAGCCGAAGCTGCGGTGCAGGCCTTCGAGCAGATACAGCATTTGCGCCTGCGCCGCCAGGCCGGTGCCCTTGCCGTCGGCCTGCCGGCGGACAATCGCGTCGCACGGGACAGCCTCAACGAATTTGAACACCGGGTGTTGAAAGCGTCCGTCAAACAGGCACGTCGGCTGCAACAGCAGATGAAGATCGTGTTCCGCGTCGAAGCGTGAAGGTATCGCCATGAATCAGAGAAACTCCGCCCGTCTGACTCTGCACAGCCAACTGGCTGCGCTCATCCGCCGCAAGCCGGTCACCGCGTCGCCCGAGGCGACCCTGCGCGAAGCGGTACAGGCCATGGCCGAAAATCGCGTCGGCTCCATCGTCGTCGTCGAGCCCGAAAGCGGCCGGCCCATCGGCATCTTCACCTTGCGCGACATGCTCTATCGCGTTGCCGCGATTTCCTGCGACCTCGAACAGATGCTGATGGCGGTGATGAGCGACGGCAGTCTGCATACGCTCAACTGGCGTTCGACCATCTACCAGGCGGCGCTGGTCATGGCGCGCCACGGCGTTCATCACGTCATGGTCGTCGATGCCTCCGGCAAGCTCGTCGGCGTCGTTTCCCAGGACGATATCTACGAACTGCAAAGCGGCGGCGGCAAGGCCATTTCCGGCGCCATCCGCGGCGCCCGCGACATGGAGGGACTCGTTGCCGCAGCCGACGACATCCGCCGTCTGGCCGGCCGCATGCTGGCGGAAGGCGCTGCCGCGGAGCCGCTGACGCAACTGATTTCGTCGCTCAACGATCATCTGACGGTGCGCATCCTCGAACTCACCCAGATGGAATTCACGCTGCCGAAAGTCGGCTGGTGCTGGCTGTCCTTCGGCTCCGAAGGACGCTTCGAGCAGACCCTCTCGACCGACCAGGATAACGGCCTCATCTTCGCCGCCGGCGGCCAGGCGCACGAAGCCCTGCGCCTGGCCTTCCTGCCCTTTGCCCGTGCCGTCAATGAGCGGCTCGCCGCCTGCGGTTTTCCTCTGTGCAAGGGCAACATCATGGCCGGCAACCCCGAGCTGTGCCTGTCGGCCGAGGAGTGGCGGCAGAAGTTCCACGGCTGGCTGCAAGCCGGCAATCCCCAGGCGCTTTTGAACGCCACCATTTTCTTCGACTTTCGCCCGCTCTACGGCGATGAAGGGCTCACCGACGATCTGCGTGCCTGGCTGCTTGGTACGGCAGCGGGTAGTGCCCTGTTTCTGCGTCTCATGGCGGAAAACGCGCTACGCGTGGCGCCGCCGCTGGGCATGCTTCGCGACTTCGCCTACGAAAAGAGCGACGCTTTCCCACACACCCTCGATCTCAAGGCTTCGGGCTCGCGCTTGTTCGTCGACGTCGCCCGTATCCTGGCCCTGGCCAACGGCGTCGGTGCCACCGGCACCGACGAGCGCTTGCGTGCCCTGGCCGAGCGCGGCAAGCTCGGCCGCGACGACATCGGCGCCATCATCGACGGCTTCTTCTACATCCAGCAACTGCGCCTGCGCCAGCAGCAGACGGGCACGCCGGAGGGCATGGGAAACCGCGTCGATCCCGACAGCCTGAACGAACTCGACCGCTACATCCTCAAGGAAGCGTTCAAACAGGCGAAGAAGCTGCAAACCCGCTTGCAGCTCGAATACAGGTTGTAATATCCGCACATGCCGTTTTCCGGAATCCATCCGCTCAACCGTCGCCTGAAGCGGCTTTACGCCTGGTATACGGTCGGTTTCGCGTTGTTTGTCGCGGCGCTGTCGATTGGCGAGAACATGGGCCTGTCGCCGCGGATGATCGGCTACGCCTTCCTGTTCGCCACCATTGCCGTCTATTCCGGCATCGGCGTCATCAGCCGTACCGCGGATGTGAACGAGTATTACGTCGCCGGGCGCCGCGTACCGGCCTTCTTCAACGGCATGGCCACCGCCGGCGACTGGCTTTCCGCCGCTTCGTTCATCGGCATGGCCGGCACGCTCTATTTCAGCGGCTATCAGGGGCTGGCCTTCGTCATGGGCTGGACCGGCGGCTATGTGCTGGTGGCGCTGCTTCTGGCACCCTATCTGCGCAAGTTCGGCCAGTTCACGATTCCCGACTTTCTCGGCGCCCGCTACGGCGGCAATGTCGCCCGCTTTGTCGGCGTCGTCGCTGCCATCATGGCTTCGTTTACCTACGTCGTCGCCCAGATCTACGGCGTCGGGCTCATCATGAGCCGCTTCGTCGGCATCGAGTTCGAGATCGGCGTCTTCGTCGGCCTGGCCGGCATCCTGGTCTGCTCCTTCCTCGGCGGCATGCGTGCCGTGACCTGGACGCAGGTGGCGCAATACATCATCCTCATCGTTGCCTATCTGGCACCGGTGGTGATGATGTCGCAGAAAGTTACCGGCATTCCCGTGCCGCAGATCACCTACGGCAGCGTGCTCGAACGCCTGGGCGGGGTGGAGAAAAGACTGATCGCCGATCCGAAGGAGATCGAGGTGCGCGCCATCTACCGCGCCCAGGCCGACGAACTGGGCGCCAAGCTGCGCCGTCTGCCGGCGGCGCTGGACGAGGAACGGCGCGTCCTGGCGCAGCACCTGGAAAACCAGCGTACCGGTAATGGGCCGGTACGCGATTTTCATCAGGCGCAGCGTGCCCTGCGCGAACTGCCGAAAACCGAACGCGATGCCCGGGTCAAATGGGAGGCGGAGCGGCGGGCGCTGCTCGAGAAAGCCGAGCCGCCGCGCCCGCATGCCGAGGCCTTCGGCGGCGACGAACTCCAGCGCAACGTTGCGCGTCGCAATTTCATCGCTCTTATCGTCTGTCTGATGGTCGGCACCGCCGCGCTGCCGCATATCCTGATGCGCTACTACACCACGCCCTCGGTGCGCGAGGCGCGCGAATCGGTGTTCTGGTCGCTGTTCTTCATCCTGTTGCTCTACATTACCGCGCCGGCTTATGCGGTATTCGTCAAATGGATCGTCTATAACGACCTGGTCGGTTCCAGCCTCAATCATTTGCCGGCCTGGATCGCCTCCTGGGGCAAGGTCGGCATGGTCAGGATCGATGACATCAACGGCGACGGTCTCCTGCAACTGGCGGAGCTCACCCTCAATTCGGACGTCATCGTGCTGGCGACGCCCGAGATCGCCGGCCTGCCCTATGTCGTGTCGGGCCTGGTCGCCGCCGGCGGTCTCGCCGCGGCGCTGTCCACGGCCGACGGCCTGTTGCTGACCATCGCCAATGCGCTGTCCCATGACATCTACTACAAGATGCTGTCGCCCGACGCTTCGGCGCAACGGCGCCTGGTGATGACCAAGGGGCTGCTGCTGATCGTGGCCATGATCGCCGCCTGGGTCGCCTCGCTCAAGCCCGACGGCATCCTGTTCATGGTCGGCCTGGCGTTTTCCATCGCCGCCTCCGCCTTCTTTCCGGCCTTGGTGCTTGGCATCTTCTGGAAGCGGGCGAACCGGTGGGGCGCCGTCACCGGCATGATAGGCGGGCTCGGGCTTACCCTCTACTATGCGTTTGTCACTCACCCGTTCTTCGGCGGCTCGCCGGCGGCCGAGTGGTTCGGCATCCAGTCCATTGCCAGCGGCATATTCGGGCTGCCACTGGGGTTTGCGCTGATCGTCGTCGTCAGCCTGCTGACGGCGGCGCCGCCGCGAGAGGTGCAGGATCTGGTCGAACACGTGCGCTACCCTTACCTCGACCGTGAAGCGGCTAAATGATGGAAGCGATGATTGCATTGGTTGTAGGACTCCTGCTCGGCGGCGGCATCGTCGCCTTTGCGTTCATGGGCCGGGTGCGCGATGCCCGCGCCGCACTCGACGCGCAACAGCGCGAACTGGCCGACCTGCGTGTTCGCGCCGAGTCGCTGCACGGCGAACTGGAACGCGAGCGCGCCGTCTCGCGCGAGAAGCTCGCCGCACTCGAAGAGGCGCGCGCTTCCTTTACCGACGCCTTCAAGGCGCTTTCCTCCGCCGCCCTTCAGCAGAACAATCGCTCCTTCCTCGAACTCGCCAAGGCGACGCTGGAAACGCACCAGGAAACCGCCAAGGGCGATCTTGAAAAGCGCCAGCAGGCCATTGTCGAACTCGTGGCGCCGGTGAAAACGACGCTGGAAAAGTTTGAGCAGCAGATCACCGGCATCGAGAAGACGCGCATCGATGCCTACGCTACGCTCACCGAGCAGGTGCGCTCCCTGCTCGAATCGCAAGGACAACTGAAGTCGGAAACCGCCAACCTCGTCAAGGCCCTGCGGGCGCCGCAGACGCGCGGCAGGTGGGGCGAAATGCAATTGAAGCGCGTGGTCGAAATGGCCGGCATGCTCGACCATTGCGACTTCTACGAGCAGGAGAGTACCGATACGGAAGAGGGCCGCTTGCGCCCCGACATGGTGGTGCGCCTGCCTGGCGGCAAGAATATCGTCGTCGATGCCAAGGCGCCGCTCGCCGCCTATCTCGACGCGCTGGAAGCCGAGGACGACGACGCCCGCCGCAGGAAACTCGTCGACCATGCGCGCCAGGTCAAGGACCACCTCGTCAAACTCGGTCGCAAGTCCTACTGGGAGCAGTTCCAGCCCTCGCCGGATTTCGTCGTGCTGTTCCTGCCCGGCGAAACCTTCTACAGCGCGGCGCTTGAAGCCGACCCCAGCCTCATCGAATACGGCGTCGAACAGCGCGTGATCCTGGCCACACCGACGACGCTGATCGCGCTGTTGCGCGCCGTCGCCTATGGCTGGAAGCAGGAGGCGTTGACCGAAAATGCGCAGCAGATCAGCGCGCTCGGCCGCGAACTTTACGAGCGCGTGGTGACGCTGGCTGACCATTGGGGCGATGTCGGCAAGCACATCGGCAACGCCGTCGGTGCCTACAACAAGGCCGTCGGTTCGCTGGAGACGCGCGTGCTGGTCAGCGCGCGCAAGTTCCGCGACCTCAAAGCGGCGCCCGCGGACAAGGACATCCGCGACCTCGCCCCGGTCGAGTCGGTGCCGCGGGTCTTGCAGGCCGAAGAGATGCAGAGCCTGCCGCCGCAGGTGCAAGACTAGCCACCTGCGGCAGTCGCGGTCGTCAGGCGCTTTGCGTATGCCGCGGCGTCACGGCGACATCGATCTGGCGAACGATGCCGGCGCCGCTGTGTTCGCCCAGCCAGACGCTGCTGGATCGCACCTGGCCCAGCGTGGCGCCGTCCTCCTTCAGCGTGAACGGCGTCTCCGCGTTGGCGGTGGCCAGGGCGCCGATTCCCGCGGCGGCGAGGCTGCGGACGCTGCCGGCATCGTCGTCCGCCGGCTGCCAGAGCATCAGGTCGGCAAAGGCGGCATCGCCGCCGTCAATCCAGCCGTTGCCGTCGCCGTCCAGTTCCGCCAGTTCGCCAAAACCGTTGCCGGTCCGCGGGCCGAACAACTCCGAACCGTTGTCGGCGCGGCCGTTATGATTGCGGTCGCAAAACAGCACGGCGGAATTGTTCGTCGGCAGGCAGAGATTCTCGGTCTTGCCGTCGCTGTCCAAGTCGAACTCGATGCCGTGGCGGGCGAGATTATTCTTCACTTCGCCGAAATCGAGCACCAGCGGATCCTTGAACTGTGCCAGGCCGATTTGGGTCGATTCCTCGCTGCGATCCATGCGATAGCCGACGTCGAATTGCCGTGTACTGCCGTCGGCCAGGCAAATATTGCCACTGGCGGCAAAAGTGCAGCTTTCCGTTTCGCTGCTATGGCTCAGTTGCCAGAACTGCATGGTGTGCGGCGCTGCTGCCTCCGGGCTGGATGCAGCGCCGTCCGGCACCGCGGCCGCAGCCGGGTTCGGCGCGTGGGGCAGCCCGAACAGCATTTCCAGGATGGCCTGGAACGGGTTGTCCTGCGACTCGGTCGCGGCGGCAGAGGTCTGCGCCGCCGCCGCGGGCGCCTCGACCTGCAACAGCTCGGCCGGGACGGCCTGCAATTCGCGCTCGAACAGGTGTGCGAACGAATTCGGCGACCCGTCGGAACGCGCCAGCGCCAGGCGCGAAGTGCTGCTCTGCAAATGGTGCTCGCTCGTCAGGGCGAGGTTGGATTGAGTGATTAGCATGGTATTCCCCTTCCTTTTTCTCGTTAAGGAAGCCGAGGCATTGCAAATTGCGGGCCTGGCAGGAAGGTGTGGGAATCGAGGTCGGTCGCTTACGGCACAGGGGGCGCTGCCTGCGACCCCGGCGCGCCCATGCGTACGCGCAACTGCCCGCAGCCGCCGTCTATGTCCTGCCCGGCCGACTGGCGCAGCTTGGTGAGGACGCCGTGGCGGTGGAGATGCAAGGACATCGCCGCCGCGCGTTCCAGCGTCGGACGACGGAAGTCGAGGCCGTCGACGGGGTTGTAGGGAATCAGGTTCATGATCGCGTACTTGCCGGCGAGCAGCTTGACGATGCCGGCCAGTTCGTCGTCGCCGTCATTGATGCCTTCGATCAGCGTCCATTGGTACTGGATCGGGTAGCCGGTCGCGCGGGCGTAGCGTTCGCCCAGTTCCACGAGTTCGGCCGGGTCGATGCGCGGCGCACGTGGCAGCAGTTGCGCGCGCAGTTCGGCCTTGGTCGAATGCAGCGATAGCGCCAGCGCCGGCTTGACCTCGCCCAGCGGCAGCCGCTCGAACACGCGCCGGTCGCCGACGGTGGAAAAGACCAGATTCTTGTAGCCGACGGCGCCCATGGTGCCCAGCAGATCGATGGCCGCCAGCACGTTGTTCATGTTGTGCGCCGGTTCGCCCATGCCCATGAAGACGACCTTCTTCACCGGCTGCCGCGACCGCGCCAGCGCTACCTGGGCAACGATCTCGGCGCTGCCGAGCTGGCGCAGCAGTCCGTCCCGACCCGTCATGCAGAAGACGCAGCCCACGGCGCAACCCACCTGAGTGGACACGCACAGCCCGCCGCGCGGCAGCAGCACGCTCTCCACCGTCTGGCCATCGGCCAGTTCGACCAGCAGGCGTGCGGAGCCGTCCGCGCCGACGTGTTCTGAGCGCAGTCGCGCCAGCCCCTCGATTTCCGCAGTCAGGGCGGGTAGGGCCTGACGCAGCGGCAGGGGGAAGAAGTCCTCGGCCCGGCACGGGCCGTCGTCCGGCGCCAGCGCCTGCGTCCAGGCGCGGAGCAGGCGCTGTTCATGGCAAGGCTTGGCGCCGAGCTCGCGCAGCCGCTGGCGGATGTGTTCGATACGAGTGAGGGGAATGTCGGTCATGTTGCGCGCTGGTGCAAAATCGGGCGGCGGCGCGGCTCAAGCAACTTTTCAATCGGCGCAGTATGCCTTTTTTCGGCGAGCGACGACAGACTTGTGCGGCTCTGGGGCGATCGAAACTTTCAGTGCATTGCTCTGGCATATTGCCGGCGCCGGCCGACCCGCCATCGCTTTGAAGTGCGTAGCCGGCATCGGCTACGCAGGTCAATTGCATGAACAAGCAGCGTCTATTTATGTGGGTATCGCAGTGCGCGCCTTGCGTTCGCTACGAGGCATAAAAAAATAGCGTGATTGAGGTCGGCGCGCGCCCAGGGAGGCGGGTGGCCGACGCAGCT